>Ga0209292_1000023_pt1 | contig 242486 bp, 233 predicted proteins | sample GOMGulsemesocosm_2_FD_184634 | JGI IMG/M metagenome (GOLD analysis project Ga0209292, IMG submission 184634) | Methane-oxidizing microbial communities from mesocosms in the Gulf of Mexico - GOM9C Gulf of Mexico (SPAdes) (version 2) | ecosystem: Environmental > Aquatic > Marine > Cold seeps...
AAAACTAACTCAATCTATCAACGAACTTGTACCTCTATTCCCAATTTCTTGGGACGGCAAAGGTAAATCCTTTTTTTATTTCTGGCAAACTTTTTTTTCAAAAAATTCAAGTTTATTACAACTCTTTCTGCCTCTCAATATCTTATGAACTTCGCCTTTATTGCGGGTGCAAAAGTAATAGCTTTTTTTTATTCTACAAGTCTTTTGCTATTTATTTTTTGTCTTTTTTTTACCACGCTTTTTACTGCTTTGGTTTTCTGATATTTACAAATCATTTTATTCTTTGACTTTTTTTATTCATACATACATATTCTCTATTTATACCCCTTTTTAATCAAACAAATCAACAATATCTCTTAATCTTTAAACATAAATTTTTCTATATATCTATAATTAAATCCCTTTATAATGCCTTTTTTACTCTTGAACTTCCCTAAACTAATACCTTTTTTAGTGTTTTTACTTAAATTTTATGCTTTCTTCGTTTAATTAGGGTCGCATTTTTATCTACCATATATATTATAGTATAATACTAATCTCTTCTTTTATTCTTTACATTGTCTCTTTTATAAATAACAATAAAATATCTATACCTATATATAAAACCAAATCTGCTTTTTTTTTAAACTGTAATACATACAATATAGATACTAAAATAATTATTTAAGAAATGTACTCCTATATATATTGTATGTGTTTTAGGTTTGTTTTATATTTGCATCCTATTAAAATTATAAAATGATACAAATTACTTTACCTGACGGGTCAATTAAGGAGATGGCAAAAGGCTCTACTCCTATGGATGTTGCAATGAGCATTAGTGAAGGACTGGCTAGAAATGTTATTTCTGCTTCCTATAATGATACAACTATTGAAACAACAACCGAATTAACCACGGATGGTTCTTTGGTATTATATACATGGAATAACATTGAAGGTAAAAAAGCTTTTTGGCATTCTACTTCTCACGTAATGGCTCAGGCTATTGAAGAAAAATACCCAAATGCTAAATTAACATTAGGTCCGGCAATTGATAATGGTTTTTATTATGACGTTGATTTTGGTGATGAAAAATTCACGGATGCTGATTTCAAAGCTATTGAAGATAGGGTTTTAGAGATTTCAAGAGAGAAGCATGAATTTAAAATGCGTGCAGTATCAAAAGCAGAAGCTCTTTCTATATATAAGGATAATGAATATAAAACTGAATTGATTTCTAATTTAGAGGATGGAACAATTACTTTTTGTGATCATTCAAACTTTTTTGATTTATGTCGTGGTGGTCATATTCCGAATACAGGAATCATTAAAGCTATGAAAATACTTTCAGTAGCTGGTGCATATTGGAGAGGAAACGAAAAGAATAAACAGTTAACTAGAGTTTATGGAATTTCATTTCCTAAACAAAAAGATTTGACTGATTATCTTCATATGCTAGAAGAAGCTAAAAAGCGTGATCATAGAAAATTAGGAAAAGAGTTAGAATTATTTCACTTTTCACAAAGAGTAGGACAAGGCTTACCATTATGGTTACCAAAAGGTGCAGCTTTAAGAGACAGGTTAGAACAATTTTTAAAGAAAGCTCAGAAGAAAGCTGGTTATGAACAAGTAGTAACTCCACATATTGGTCAAAAAGAACTTTATGTAACTTCTGGTCATTATGCCAAATATGGTGCTGATAGTTTTCAACCAATACACACCCCTGCAGAAGGAGAAGAGTTTTTGTTAAAACCGATGAACTGCCCTCATCACTGTGAAATTTACAATGCAAAGCCTTGGTCATATAAAGACTTACCTAAGCGTTATGCTGAATTTGGAACTGTTTATAGATATGAACAAAGTGGTGAATTACATGGTTTAACTCGTGTAAGAGGTTTTACTCAAGATGATGCCCATATATTTTGTACTCCAGATCAATTAGATTCTGAGTTCAAAAAAGTAATTGATTTAGTTCTTTATGTATTTGGTTCATTAGGTTTTGAAAACTTTACAGCTCAAATATCTTTAAGAGACAAAGAAAATCGAGATAAATATATAGGTAGCGATGAAAACTGGGAAAAAGCTGAAAATGCTATTATCAACGCTGCAAAAGATAAAAATCTAAGCACAGTTGTAGAATATGGTGAAGCTGCTTTCTACGGACCTAAATTAGATTTCATGGTAAAAGATGCTTTAGGAAGAAGTTGGCAACTTGGAACTATTCAAGTTGATTACAATTTACCAGAGCGTTTTGATCTTACATATAAGGGTAGTGACAATGAATTGCACAGACCAGTAATGATACATAGAGCCCCTTTTGGATCTATGGAACGTTTTATTGCCATTTTATTAGAGCATACCGCAGGAAATTTCCCACTTTGGTTAATGCCAGAGCAAGCTATTATCTTGTCTTTGAGTGAGAAATATGAAAAATATGCTCAAAAAGTTTTAGAATTGCTAGAAAATCACGAAATTCGCGCCCTGTTAGATAACCGAAACGAGACAATTGGTAAGAAAATTAGAGATGCTGAAGGTCAAAAATATCCTTTCATGCTAATCATAGGTGAGGAAGAAGAAAAAAACGGAACGGTTTCTGTAAGAAGACATGGTCAAGATGGAAAAGGAAATATTACTGTTTCAATTGACGAATTTGCATCACTTGTTAATGAGGAAGTGCAAAAAACATTAAAAACATTTGAAGTTTAACTAAATAATTATAGCCATAGCAATAAGAAACAACAGAGGTTACCAGCCTCGAGTAGAAAAAAAAGACGCTCATAGAATAAACAACTTTATTCGTGTTCCAGAAGTGCGTCTTGTAGGAGAGAATATTGAACCTAAGATTTACAAAACATCAGAAGCCTTAAGAATGGCAGAAGAGCAGGAACTTGATTTGGTTGAAATATCACCAAATGCAGAGCCACCTGTTTGTAAAATTATGGATTACAAGAAATTTCTTTACATGCAAAAAAAGCGTGAGAAGGAAATGAAAGCAAAATCATCTCAAGTTGTTGTAAAAGAAATCCGTTTTGGACCTCAAACAGATGAGCATGATTATGAATTTAAAAAGAAAAATGCTGAGAAGTTCTTAAAAGAGGGTGCGAAGCTAAAAGCCTTTGTATTCTTTAAAGGACGTTCAATCATTTACAAAGAGCAAGGACAAATATTATTATTACGTTTAGCTCAAGATTTAGAAGAGTTTGGTAAAGTGGAACAGATGCCAGTTCTTGAAGGTAAGCGTATGATTATGTTTCTTTCTTCTAAGAAAAAGAAATAATCGAAAGATTATATAGAATGACAAGTTACTGAAATAGATTCAGTATAAAGATAGTAAGTAAGATAAATTTAAATTAAGGAAGAAATGCCTAAAATGAAAACAAAATCTAGCGCTAAGAAACGTTTTAAAGTTACTGGCTCTGGAAAGATTAAAAGAAAGCACGCTTTTAAAAGTCACATTTTGACTAAAAAATCTAAAAAGCGTAAATTAGCTTTAACTCACTCTGCATTAGTTCATAAAACAGATGAGAAAAGCATTAAAGAACAATTAAGAATTATATAATTCAGTAATTAGTGATTAGTGATTAGTAAACAGTTTAAGCTGAGACTAAAAGCTGAACACTGAAAGCTTTTGAACTTTAGGTTAAAACAATTTAATAACCCTGTATTAGTGCAACTAAGTGCTTTGAAAAATAAGACGCCTACTACAAAACACATTTAAAATTATGCCAAGATCAGTAAATTCAGTTGCTAAAAGAGCACGTAGAAAAAAAGTATTAAAGCAAGCCAAAGGTTACTTTGGAAGACGTAAAAACGTTTGGACAGTAGCTAAAAATGCAGTAGAGAAAGCATTAACTTATGCTTACCGCGATAGAAAAGCTAACAAAAGAAACTTCCGTTCATTATGGATTGTGCGTATTAACGCAGGAGCTCGTTTACACGGAATGAGTTACTCACAGTTTATGGGAAAAGTAAAAGCTAACAACATCGAATTGAACCGTAAAGTTCTTGCAGATTTAGCAATGAACCACCCAGAAGCTTTTGGAGCTATTGTTAAAAAAATTAAATAAAACGTCTAACCGTTTATCTTACTTATAAATTAAATCCCAATCGAAAGGTTGGGATTTTTTTATTTATTAGCTTTATCTTTACAAAAAACAACAATCACTTTGAATACAACTCCAGAAAAAAAAGGCTTTCATCCTAGAAACAAACATCGCTTTCCCTATAATTTTCAACTCTTAATTGAAAATAGTCCCTCATTAAAACAATTTGTTGCCGTAAATAAATTTGGAAACGAGAGTATTGATTTTTCTAATCCAAAAGCTGTAAAACTTTTAAATGCTGCTTTATTAAAAACCTATTATAACCTTGAGTATTGGGATATTCCTGAAGGGTTTCTTTGTCCTCCTATTCCAGGAAGAGCGGAATATATTCATCATATTGCAGATATTTTAAGTGGAGTTTATGGAGAAATTCCAACGGGAAAAAAAATAAAAATTTTAGATATAGGTATAGGAGCTAATTGTATCTATCCTATTATTGGAACAAGTGAATACAACTGGCAATTTGTAGGTTCTGAAGTCGATTCTCAAGCCATAAAATGGGCTGATAAATTGATTAAAGCAAATCCTAATTTAAAAGATGCAATTGAACTCCGAATGCAACCTTCAAAAAGAAATATTTTTAAAAACATTATTCAAGAAGGGGAACTATTTGACATGACTCTTTGCAACCCTCCATTTCACAGTTCGAAAGAAGAGGCTACAAAAGGTACCATTCGAAAAATAAAAAATTTAAAAAATGAAGTCCCTTTAAAACCTGTATTAAATTTTGGCGGTGTTAATAACGAATTATGGTGTGAAGGTGGAGAATTAGCTTACATTACGAATATGATCTATGAAAGTGTGCATTTTCAAAAACAATGTTTGTGGTTTTCTACTTTGGTTTCTAAGAAAGAAAATCTAAAACAGATATACAAACTTTTGAAAAAAGTAGGCACATTTGAAGTAAAAACCATTGAATTAAATCAGGGAAATAAAACAAGCCGTTTGGTCTTTTGGAGTTATAAAGATACTAAGTCTAAATTTCAATAAAGTCTTTATATCTTAAAAATGATAAATAAAACCCTAAGATATGAATAAAAAAATAGGTCTTAAAGAAGCCATGTCTATTGGAATTGGTGGAATGGTTGGTGGAGGAATATTTGCTGTTTTAGGTTTAGCTGTTTCACTATCTAAAGGAGGAACTCCTATTGCTTTTTTGTTTGCTGGAATTATAGCCTTAATCACATCATATAGTTATGTAAAACTTTCTATGACTTATCCTGATAGAGGCGGAACAGTAAAATTTGTAAATCAAGGTTTTGGTGAAACTATTTTTAGTGGTGGTATTAATAACCTTCTATGGATAAGTTATATTATCATGCTTTCACTATATGCATCGGCTTTTGGCTCTTATGCTCCTAACCTACTAAAAATAACAGGAAGTGAGATTGATTTTCATATTTATGCAAGTGCTATTGTTATTCTAGCTACTGGTATAAACTATTATAGTATAAAAATAGTTGGTAAAATAGAATCTTATGCTGTAATTATTAAGCTTATTATATTGCTTTCTTTTGTTGTAATTGGCATTTATGGTTTATTTGGCAACCCTAATTTTAGCCAACTTGCTGTTTCAAACTGGGAAGCACCTCTAAATCTTTTAACAGGTGGTATGGTAATCTTTGTTGCTTATGAAGGTTTTGAACTTATTGCTAATGCTGCTCCCGATATTGAAAACCCTGATAAAAACATTCCAAAAGCATATTATTATTCTGTAATCTTTGTTCTTTTATTGTATGTTATTATTGCAACTGTAACGGTTGGTTCACTTCCTTTTAAGGAAATTGCAACAGCACAAGATTATGTTTTAGCTGAAGCTGCAAAACCCATGCTTGGAAAAATAGGTTTTACTATCATTACAATAGCGGCTTTAATTTCTACTTTTTCTGCTATAAATGCTTCTTTATATGGAGGAAGTCGTGTTAGTTATGAAATTGCAGAAGACGATGAATTACCTCATCAATTGACGGGACAGCTTTGGAATCAACCTATTGGATTATTAATAACAGCTACTGCCACTTTACTAATTACAAATATTTTAAAGTTAGAAAGCATATCTACTGCTGGAAGCGTTGGGTTTCTTTTAATTTTTTCAGTAGTAAACTTTGTAGGTTATAAATTATCAGATAAGATTAATGGAAATAAGATTATTCCATTAGTTGGTTTTTTACTATGTGCAGTTTCTTTAATAATTCTTATAGGACAACAATATGAATCTAATAAAACGGGAGTTATTGTTGCCCTTTCAATAATTATCATCTGTTTTCTGATAGAATGGATTTATAAGAAAGTGGGTAAGAGTAAGAAAAAATTATAATCATATATTAATATTTTAAAGTAATAAGGTATTATTTTCGGTATATTTGAAAAACAAAATTGCTTTAAATAATTTTTACATAGTTTAAAATATATAATTCATATAACAAGAGTAAGACAATGAATATTTATGAAATAGATTCAGACGAAGTAATTAATGCTGTTGTCGTTAGTGGTTCAATAACCTATAATGAAGCAATTGAAAAATTAGTTCCGCTTATAAACAAAACTGAATTTCAAAGAAAGTTACAAGATAAAAAGTTTTACGAAAAACTAGAACGAGATATAATTGATGGATGTATAATGCCATCAATAACCATTGCCTTTGTCGATAAATCAATAAAAACAAATTCAACAAAGGAACAAGCAAAAGAATATTTTGAAAAAAAATATGCAAAAGCTTTTGTTTTAGATGGGATTCAAAGATTGAATACGCTTTCTCGAGTAAGTAGTTCGGAAAAAATAAATCCTACAAAAAAGTTGTATTTAAATATTATTTTCAGTGACTCAGTAGATAAGCTATTATATAGAATGATTACTTTAAACAATGGCCAGAAGCCAATGACACCAAGACACCAAGTAGAAGTAATGATGGCTAATGTATTTGATTTTAATGAATTAGGAATTGAAGTACAAACGGAAAAAGAAAGAGCTGTAAAAATAAAAATGAATTCATTTAATAAATCAGATTTAGTTCAAGCATATTTAGCATATATGGCTAATAGTCCCATGGTGGATAACAAAAAAATTATTCAAGACAAAATGGATGAACTAATTGTAAACAAAATAGTTTCTGCTGAACCTTCAAACGATGAAACTTCATTTGAAACTGTTATAAAATCTCTAGCAAAGTTTCAAAAAAGTACAATTTCATTAAAATGGCTAAAACAAGCTAATAATCTTGTTGGATTTGCAGTTGGCATGAAGTCTTCAGCAAAAGAAATAAAAGATTTGTCTGTAGAAGAATTTGAAAACAAAATAATTACATTCGATCAAGCTTTTTCTGATTTTAATCCTTCTAAAATTAAACTAGGAAAATTAAGGAGAGAACTTTCTTTTGACTATTTTAAAAACTATTCAAAATTAAAAGATTTTGATAGTCTTGAGTTATTAGAATACTTTAGTGAATTAACTAATGATTAGAAGATATACATATCAAGACCCCATTTTTAAAGTTTCAACTAAAAATCAAAATTTAAGAATTGAGAGTAATAATACTATATTGAATGTTTTTCGTCTAATATCTGGTACAATAAATTGTATTGATATATATAAAAATGAAATTTATAAATTCAGAGAAAATTATTCTAACTTTCCATTCACAACAAATGAAAGTATAAATCAATCCGTTGTTTTAAATAATTTTCCAGATGAAGTTAAATTAAAAGACTTAAATCAATATTTTAAACGTTCTAGATTTAATTCAAAATTTTATGGGTCAATTGAACAAGAAATAATTAAATGTTTGATAGCTAATCGAAATAATAACCATTTAGAGGCCTTTTTTTATCTTTACAGAATAATTGAAGGAATATCATATTCAATTCCACTAATCTATGTTTCCAAACATAAAAATTATGATAAAACATATAAGCAATTACAGTCTTTCTTTAGCAATGAACAAGATGGTGAACTTGCTTTTTTTAAACGTTTCTTAACTGAAACCTTTAAAAATGAAGATTTTTTTAAATCTACAATTGATATTGATTTTAATGTATTAGATCAAGCAGATCTTAGAGAAGCTTATTACAAAATATATTTAGACAAAATTACAAGTAAACCTATGAATAGCAAGGGTTTAAAAGGACAAACTTTAAATCAGGAAATAAAACTTTCTTACATAGGATTCTATGATTTTATAATAATTCTAAGAAATAGGTTTTTTCACTTTACTAAAGGAACTTGGCAAGATAATTTAAGTACTACTGAAATATTATTCCCAGATTACTTTTTTAAACCAATAGTAAATCATGGACTCAATTGGCTTTCACTTATAATATTTGAAATAATAAAAGTTGATTTTGAAAAAGGGATAAAATAAAATTATTATGAGACTGTTTTTTTTTAATTTTAGATTTTTTTAAATAATTTCAGTCTAAAATCACCAAAAAACCTCCTCAATCACCCCATCAAAACTAGCAAAAACCATACTTGGATGTGAATCTTGGTGAAACATATTTCCATTTCTGTCGATAGCGATTGCGCCAGCAAAACCATCATAAGGTTTTAGTTCGTTGAAAGTCTTTTCAAATGCTTTTTCTAATGAGAATCCATCCGTGACACGAGTTACAATTTTTGTTGCTACTGCACCACTTACAATATCTTCCCCAACACCAGTCAGACTTACACCACAAAATGAATTGGCATAATTACCTGCAACCGTAGCAGAATCCGAAATTCTTCCAGGAATCTCAAAACCTTTTCCACCCGTTGAAGTAGCTACAGCAATTTTTCCGTTTTTATCAAAAGCTACACAACCAACTGTTCCAGTTCCTGTTGCTTCTAACTTTGCTTCAAATTCAGTTCTTCGTTGAGGAATTTCCGTTGAAAAAGCTTTAAAACCATTTCTTCTTGCAAAATTTGTTGCACCACTTCCACCCAAAACTCTATCGTCAAAAGGTAACAATTTTTCAGCAACTTGAATCGGATTTTTAACTTCTTCAATATTGATAACACCACTGAATTTCTCAGTTGTTCCATCCATCAAAGCAGCACTCATCCTGATTTTCCCATCACTCTGAATTTGAGAACCAATTCCAGCATTAAACAATTCGTCATCTTCCAACAATGAAACAGCATATACAACAGTTTCTAGAGCAGAATGTGTTTCCATATAAGCATAAGACTCTTTTACAATTCGCAACAAAGCGTTTTGTTTAGCAACTTTAGTTTCATTAGAAGTAGATGATTCCGAAAAAAAACCACCGTGAATTATTATTTTCATAGTATTAGGAAATGGGTAATGGGTAATGGGCAATGGGACATATTACCCAACGCCTATTACTTATAACCTAAATTAAACATATTGCGAAGAATGAATTTTCATTTTATAAGTACTCAAATCAAAAGTATCATGCATACTCATTACATGCGTTACCAAATGATTTATAGAAATTGGTTGCCCTAAAGAAACTTCTGTTAAGTTTGTATCTTTTATTTCTCTTCCATCTACTAATATAACTAATCCAGATCCGATGGCTTCCATTTCATTATTATTGGTAATCAAAAGTCCGGTGTCTTCACCTAATCCAATTCCTAATAACTTTGGATTTCCTACAACTGCTTGAAACAAACGACCTATGCGTCCTCTTTTTACAAAATGTGTATCTATAACAACATTATTTATAAAAGAAAGGCCACTTGTAATTTTAACTTCTCCTTTTAATAAAGCTTCACTACTACTTCCTTGATAAATCATACTATTAGACGCAGCAGCAGCACCAGCTGAAGTTCCTGCATAGATAAAATCTTCATTATGATATTTATCTAACAACATATCATGAAACTTTGTTCCTCCTAAAATAGAAGTCAAACGCAATTGATCACCACCGGTAAACATCACTACATCAGCCGCTTTTAAACGAGCTAAAATTTCTGAATCATTGGCTTGTTCCCGTTTCTCAATATATAAAACAGCTGTATTTTTAGCATTCAAATACTCCAATGCTTTAACATATTCTGGCCCCACTTCACGAGGAATACTCGAAGCCGTAGTTACTATTTCAATCCTTGAATTTTCTTTGTATTTAGATTCATCTATAATACGTTTCAAAATTCCTTTTTCAAAAAAATTCAGGTTATTAGCTACGTCTTTGTCAAAGCTTTTTTCAGTAAAACTCCCTTTATCTACTGCTCCACCAATTATAATTAATTTTCCTTTACACTTCATATCTCAATACTATTTCCCCCCAGTTCATATAACACCGCTAGTTTTAGCGCGATTTCATAGGACAAAAATAACAAATTCATAACACGAAACCTTAATTTTATATTTAATTTATGAGCAAAACTATTAGCTTATTAACAACCCCTGTTCCCGCTGTCCGTTCTACAAGGTGCCACTGCCATCGGGGCTAATAGAGTTATGTCATTCTTTTTATTAAGGCTATAAAATACTGAAAATCAAACCATAAGAAATATTTTATTTTTCTTCTAAAAAAACCAGATATTTGAAACAAAAAATTCTTATTTTTAACAAATTCGCAGATACATTTCACAATAAAAAGCAATAAACAATGAAGATATTAAAAATTCAAGCCCTTCGCGGACCAAATATTTGGAGCATTAAAAGAAAAAAACTAATCCAAATGCGATTAGATTTAGAAGAAATGGAACAATCTCCAACGGATAAAATAGATGGATTTAGTGAGCGAATTAAAACGATGTTTCCAACCATGATAGAGCATCGTTGTTCAGAAGGTTGTAGGGGTGGTTTCTTTATGCGTGTGGAACGAGGAACTTGGATGGGACATGTCATTGAACATATTGCTTTAGAAATTCAAACCCTTGCAGGAATGGATACAGGGTTTGGTCGCACAAGAGAAACCAAAACACCTGGAATTTATAATGTTGTTTTTAGTTATACGGAAGAAAACGTTGGTATGTTTGCTGCTGAATCATCTGTTAGAATTGCCGAAGCTTTAATTGCAGGAACAGCTTATGACTTAGAAGCTGATATCCAAAAAATGCGGGAAATTCGTGAAAGAGTACGTCTAGGACCAAGTACAGGAAGTATTGTTGAAGAAGCTGTTTCAAGAGACATTCCATGGCTGCGCTTGGGAACCAATTCCCTTGTACAATTAGGATATGGTGTAAATCAAATGCGATTTCAAGCTACTATAACCTGCAAAACTAGTAACATTGCTGTAGATATTGCTTGTGATAAAGAAGAAACCAAACGCATGCTTAACATGGCATCTATTCCTGTGGCTGATGGAGATATTTGTGTGGATGAAGAAGATTTAGAAACTACTATAAAAAAAATAGGTTACCCAATAGTCATAAAACCTTTAGATGGCAATCACGGTAAAGGAGCTTCTATTAATGTAAGAACATGGGAAAATGCAGTGGAAGGATTGGCTTATGCGAAAAAGTACAGCCGAAGAGTCATTGTAGAAAAATTCATTACTGGTTTTGATTTTAGAGTTTTAGTTATTGATAACAAATTAGTAGCTGCCGCCAAAAGAGTACCAGCGCATGTTGTGGGTGATGGCACAAACTCTATTCAACAATTAATTGATATTACCAATCAAGACCCAAGACGAGGCTATGGTCATGAAAATGTATTAACCGAAATTGAAATTGATAGAGATTCAGAAGATTTACTGGAAAAATATGGATATACCGTTGATACCATACCCAAAAAAGACGAAATTATATATTTAAAATCTACTGCAAATTTAAGCACTGGTGGAACATCAGTTGATGTAACAGATATGATTCACCCAGAAAATATCTTTTTATGCGAACGAATTTCTAGAGTGATAGGCTTAGATATTTGTGGTGTAGATATTATGGCAGAAAACTTAACACAACCTTTAAAAGAAAATGGCGGTTGTATCTTAGAAGTAAATGCAGCTCCAGGATTTAGAATGCATTTAGCTCCTTCTGAAGGACTACCTATAAATGTTGCAGCTCCAGTTATTGATATGTTATATCCTCCAGGAAAAGAAAGTCGTATTCCTATTATAGCTGTAACAGGAACAAATGGCAAAACCACTACTACTCGATTAATTGCTCATATAGTTAAAAATAATGGTTATAAAGTTGGTTTTACCACTTCAGATGGAATTTATATCCAAAATCACATGATGGAAAAAGGAGACACAACAGGTCCTATTTCAGCAGAATATATTTTAAAGGATCCAACAGTAGAATTTGCAATATTAGAAACAGCAAGAGGTGGCATTTTACGCTCTGGATTAGGATTTAGTCGTTGTGATATTGCTATCATAACTAACGTTGCTGAAGACCATTTAGGTTTAGCTGACATTCATACGCTAGATGATTTAGCACGTGTAAAAAGCGTAGTAGTAAAGAGTGTTAAAAAAGACGGTTGGGCAATCTTAAATGCTGAAGATGAACAATGCATCAAAATTGGGGAAAACCTAGAGTGCAATGTTGCCTATTTTAGTTTAGATGAAGACAACTCATTAATCAAAAAGTTATGTAAAGAAGGAAAAACTGTTGCAGTTTATGAAAATGGATTTATCACTATCAAAAAAGGAGAATGGAAAATTAGAGTCGAAAAAGCCACACACGTTCCTTTAACTCTTGGAGGCAAAGCCCGTTTTATGATTGCCAATGTTTTAGCAGGAACTTTAGCAAGCTATTTATGGGGATTTAAAACAGAAGACATTAGTTTATCCTTAAAAACATTTATTCCTAGTGTAGCACAAACACCTGGAAGAATGAATATTTTTGAATTTAGAAAGTTCAAAGTCTTGGTCGATTTTGCTCATAATCCTGCTGGTTATCGCGGTATTGAAGACTATTTACTTAATGTAGAAGCTAGTAAAAAAATTGGAATTATTGCGGGTGTTGGAGACAGACGTGATGAAGACATTAAAGAATGTGGTTTAATTGCCGGAAGAATGTTTGATCATATTATTATCCGACAAGAAAAACATTTACGAGGCAGAACAGAACAAGAAATTATAGATTTAATTTTAGACGGTATAAAAGAAGCTAATAGTACTTCAACTACTTATGAAATTATACCTGTGGAAACCGAAGCAATTAAGCACGCTATTGATACTGCAGAAGAAGGCTCGTTCATAACTGCTTTAAGTGATGTTGTGACTAATGCCATTGATATTGTTCAAGCTTATTTAGATAAGGAAAATGAAGAACAAAATGTTTAAAAAACAATCTATTTAAGTAATATTTTGTTTTTAGAATTATTGAGAGCCCTTTCAATAATTTTTAAAGTTCTTTATATTTGTTTTAAATCTATGGTGTAATTATATTGTTTGCAGTAACCTTAAGTTGTTCTTTCAGATAATCACCTAGTTATTCAGCAATATATAATTAAAAATAGTACTATATGACAAAGGGAGATAAAAAAGAATTATCATCAAAACAAAGTGAAGAATTACTAGAAATACTTAAAACTCGTTTTGAACATAATATGAACCGTCACCAAAATATTGAATGGTCAAAAGTCCAGCAAAAGTTAATAGCCAATGTACAGAAAATTTGGTCACTTAATGAAATGGAAAGTACTGGTGGTGAACCAGATGTTGTTGCTTATGACGCAAAAACTAACGAATATATTTTTTATGATTGCTCTCCAGAAAGCCCTAAAGAACGTAGAAGTCTTTGTTATGACCGTGAAGGATTAGAATCTAGGAAAGAACACAAACCTAAAAATAGCGCCATTGATATGGCAATTGATATGGGTATAGAAATCTTAACAGAAGAGCAATACAGAGCTTTACAACAACTTGGAAAATTTGACACAAAGACATCCAATTGGATAAAAACACCTGATGTAATTAGAAAACTTGGAGGTGCTCTCTTTACAGATTTTCGTTATAATAGTGTATTTGTATATCACAATGGTGCTTCTTCTTATTATGCTGTTAGAGGATTTCGAGGTTCACTTAGAGTTTAAAGAAATTAAGAAAAACAGATTATTAGTACAAAATCATTCAAAAAATATAATTGGTTGTTTAGTAGCATTTAAATCTCCTTTTATTTAGAATAGAATGAAAACAAACAACTCTTTATAAAAAAACAAAATCCAAATTCAAAAGTCATAGACTTAGAATTTGGATTTTTCAAAACAAACAATTAATTTATTTTTTATCTAGAATAGCTACCTCATCATTATCTTTCATTGCTGTAACTAGATTATCTTTTATTTTATTTATTTCTTCTATTTTATTCTCTACATCGTTAGATGTTAGGTAGCCATCTGGAACCATATTATCTATTAATTTGATATTCATATTGCGAGTTGGTGTCATTGAATTAGCATATGTTCCATTTCCAAATCCTCCAAATGTATTCCATCCCATATACCAAACACTACCATTACTTTTTGTAATCATTGTAGCTTGAAATGCTCTAGATTGAACTTCGTTCCAATCTTTATCAGTCCCTATTTGTGTTGGTACTAAACGATTTTCTGTAGTTCCGTCTCCAAGTTGTCCAAAATTATTTCTACCCCATGCCCACAATGTACCGTCACTTTTCACTGCGTATGACACCGCAAATCCAGCAGAAAAATTAATGAATTTATCTTTTGACACTTGGTATGGTTGATTCGTTTCATTTTTAGCACCATTATTTCCTAATTGTCCCATACTTCCATCTCCCCAAGTCCATAATGTCCCATCTTTCTTTTGTGCAATTATATGGTTATTTCCTGCTTCAATTCTAATCCAATCTTTATCATCGCTTATTTGCGTTGGAAGATATACATTTGTTACATTTTTATCAGCCACAATTATTGAAGATACGTTTAATCCCCATCCCCAAATTGTACCATCTTCTTTAATTGCAAAAGCTGTTTTATTTGAAGTAGTAGCTATATCTATCCAGTTACTAGCTTCTCCAACTTGAATAGGAGCTAATTCATATTCTTTCTTACTTCTATTCCCTAATTGATTGGCATCATTTTGACCCCAAGCCCATATTGTACCATCTTCTTTTAAAGCTACTGTAAACAAATAAGAAGGAGCTACTTTTTTCCAATTGTTGTCTTTTCCTATTTGGTGAAAATAATCATATGTTTTAGCTTCTGAATTTACTCCTAAGGAACCATATTCATTGCTTCCACAAGCCCATAATGTTCCGTTTTTTTTGATTGCAAAAGTGTTTTTTAACCCATTACTTACCGTTTTCCAATCTCTCTCTTCACTAAGTTTAACTGGTTTTGGCTCTGTTTCACTTAAAGTAGATAATTGTCCTGATGAGGCGTAACCCCATCCCCATAATGTCCCATCAGCTTTCATGGCTGTTGTGTGCCCTCCTCCAAAAGATAGGGTTTCAAAATTTTGTGCATTTAATGATATTGTTAACGCTAAGAATCCAATTGCTAATAAATTTTTCATGATATATTCTTTTTTGTAAAAGATTGGGGGCAATCTTTTTGGTTAAGTTTATTTTTTTTAGGCAATACAATACTGTGCTGAATTTCTTCAACTATTGATACCTTATTGTTTGTTTTTTAATTTGAGGAAAACTTACTTGAGTAAAGGCAATAAAGGACTGATTCAATATTTTGAACTTATATTGACTGCTTTATTTTTAGTAAATTTTGGGAGCTATTTTTCGGATAAATGTTTATCCTATTTTTTGGACTCGATACTCTTTATAAATAAAACTTTTCGATTCCATTTTTTCAATTATTGAGTAAACATTTTTAACTGAAAAAAATAATTGTTTTCTAATAAATTCAATTTTTAACAAGAGATTAAAATTGGTGAAATTAAAAAGCAAGTTCTTGTTTTGGGACGTGTTAAACTTTGCCATTGTGTAAATAAATTAAATGTTTGTTGTTGTTTTGTTTTATAAATTTAGATATAAAAAACAAAACATCTACAGGAGAAAGTTAGAATTATGGTCAACCTGTAAATAATAAAAGGTATAACCGTAACAATCTCTTATTTTTAACAATTTATTTACATTATTTTTATCCTATTTTATTTTTTAATAAGTAAAAATCATTTTTTTAAGTTTTTTGTTTCTTTTTTCTTGCTGCTGGAAATAGCACATTATTCAAAATAAGTCTATATCCTGGAGAATTAGGATGCAAGTCTAAAACTGTTGGGGCATCACCTACTCTATGTTGAAAATCTTCTGGGTCATGTCCTCCATAGAACGTAAACATTCCTTTTCCTTTGGTACCATGAATATATCTTGCTTCCCCATTTATTTTACATTCTCCCATAATCAATACATTTGATTTAACTTTAGATGCATCGAATGCTGTTGTTTGCCCCATAAATCCTTTTACTAATTGCGTATGATTTTGGCATAACATAGTAGGAATTGGATCCCATTTTGCAGAGTATTCCATTAAAGAAAAATAATCATTATCCATAGCAAGTGCTCCTTTTCCATGTTCTAATGTAGTATCAATATCTGAAAACTCATAAACCATCGGGCTTCTTTCAAGAGTATAATCCTTAAAAGCAAATGTATTGTTATAATCAATTTTTGATTGGTAATTGGCTTCACTTTCATCACCATCAAACATAGGCTCACATATATCTACGTTTTCAGCAGATAAGGCTATATCAAAACTATCTGTAGCAGAACACATAGCAAACATAAAACCACCGCCTACAACAAAATCTCTAATTTTAAGTGCAACAGCCCTTTTTTCTTCTGAAACTTTATTATATCCTAATTTTTTGGCTAATTCTTCAGCTTCTTTCTTTTGTTCTATATACCAAGGTGCATTTCTATAACTCGCAAAGAATTTACCATATTGTCCTGTAAAATCTTCGTGGTGTAAATGCAACCAATCATAAAGAATTAATTGATCATTTAAAACTTCCTCATCATAAACTTCTGTATATGGAATTTCCGCATAGGTTAATACCATTGTTACCGCATCATCCCAAGGTTGCTTCCCTTTTGGTGTATAAACAGCTATTTTGGGTGCTTTTTCAAGAATTACAGTTTCTTGATTTTGGGAAGGGCTGCTAATTTCTTCTAGAATTGTTGCAGTTTCTACATCTGATAGTACTTCAAAAGTTACCCCTCTTATTTGACACTCTTTTCTAATTTCTTCTGCATCAGGAAAAAGAAATGAACCTCCACGATAATTGAGTAACCAATTAACTTTGTAATTTTTCTCTAAAGCCCAATAAGTAATTCCATAAGCTTTGAGATGATTTTGTTGACCTTCTGCTTCCATAGGCAACAATACAAAAGAAGCTTTTGCAGAAAAGGTTATAAATAAAAAAAGGAGGTATATTATATTTTTCAAAATATTTTTCAGTTTATCCAAAGGTATGAAAATAAGCTAAAAAAATAGTTGCTCTATGTTATATTATTTATAGATACAATTTTATTTTGAATAGCATAAACGACTAATCCTGCTATGTTTTTTGATTCTGTTTTTAGTAAAAGATTATTTCTATGTCCTTCAACAGTTCTAGGACTTATAAATAATTTTTCAGCAATTTCATTTGTACTTTGTTGTAAACAAATTAATTCTAAAATTTCTTTTTCTCTGCTGGTCAAATAGTCATCATCAAAACTACTCTTCGTTTTCTTATTTCCAAAAACTTGACCATCTTGAATGATACTCATAATTAATTCATTATAATAAAAACCTTTTAAAGCCACTTCATTTATGGTGTTTATCATTTCAAAAGGAGATGCATTTTTTACAAGATAAGAAGATGCTCCTTCTTGAATCATATTTATAATAAATGGTTTAGTATCATAACTGGTTAAAGCTATTATTTTTATGGATGGGTATTTTTTATGCACTTTTTTTGTAGCTTCTACCCCATTGACCAAAGGCATTTTTAAATCCATTAAAATAATATCAGGAAGATTATCTTGATTTTCATTAAGATAATTTACTAATTCCTCACCATTTGAGGCTTCAAACATTATTTCAATGTTTTTTTCACGTTCTAGCATAAAAACAACTCCTTTTCTAAAAAGAAGTTCATCATCAGCAAGGATCATTTTTATTATTTGACTCATACTATTAAAAATTTAAAATTATTTGTACTCCTTGATCAATAGCACTAGTTATCTTAAATTTTCCATTTAAAAAATTTACTCTACTTTCAATATTCTTTAGACCTAAGCCTTTTTTACTTTTAAGATTCTCAGTGTCAAAGCCTTTTCCATTATCTTTATATCTACAAACTTTTTTCTTTATCTTACTTTCAAAAGTAATCTCAATTTTTGTGGCTTTACCGTGTCGTACTGAATTATTAATTAATTCTTGTAAAATTCTATATATATGTAAATGTTTTTCTTTTTCAACAGTGTCAAAAATTGCTTGTTTATTATTGTTATTGTATTCAATTGAAATTTGATCTCCATTAGTATAAGTACTGCAAAGTTCTTCTATAGCTGCATGAAGTCCAAACTCTTCAAGGATTGGAGGCAATAAATCATGAGCAATTCTCCTTGTACTGTCTAATACTTTTGTAGTAACATCAATAATATTAGTTGTAATCAGTTTTGTTTCATCATCTGACAAATCATCTGAGGTTAACAAATGACTGTTTAATGATATAATATTTAATTTAGAGCTAATATCGTCATGTAAATCTCTTGCTATTCTTTTTCGTTCTACTTCTTGCACAAGAATAGTAGCATTCAACATCTTTTTTTGATATTTTATCTCTAAATCTTTATTCTCAATTTCTTTTTGAATTATTTTTTTTCTTGAATAGTATATAAAAATTAGAACAGATACAGTCATCAATACAAAAGCAATAAATGTATATACTACCGCTGCAATGATTTCTCTATCATTTATTATATTACTATTCATCTATTTTTTCATATTTGTCTTTTCTATAAACATTTTCCACCATTCAATTAAGATAAAAATTTGATATACTATATATAAAAAAGAATTTAACATCCATACAATCTCACTTGACGATATTTCAAATGTGGCAATTAAATTGCCCGATATAAATAAAACCGTACTACCGAACAAATATAAGAGTATTCCTGCATTTATGTAATAATATTTTTTATTTTCATTTAAAATATTATAAAAATGAAACATTGAAAAAATAATCAGTAAAAAAGAAGTTATAAATATTTCAAAAAGATTGAACCTATAAAGGAGTTCATTATCGTAATAATATTGTATTCCAAGGACAATTAAACATAAAGGAACACTTATTTTAACTACTCTTTTTTGCAATTTACTCTCTAAAATTTCTAAAAAAAAGAGACTGAGAATAACAAATTGAGAAATAAAATATACATGTGAAAGATACAGGTTGTTTTTTCCTTCACCACTCAAATAACTTGAATAGCATTGAATGAGAATAATTACAAATAAATAAAAAGTAAATATAAAAAAGGACTTAGGCCTTTTTTTATTCATTTTTATTAAAAACAAAATAAAATTAAAGCCTAATAAAAAGTATCCTGTATCTATAATTAATTGTAGCAAAATAATATCTAACTAATGAAAGGAGCTTTCATGTTACATTTATTTGGACATGGTTCTGAAAAGTCATAGATATACCATCCTTTTTCATCATCAATCATATCATTTCCTTCTTCGTCAACCCCAACAATCATTAATTTTTCGACTTCATTTTCATCAACTCCTATATAGGCTCTCACGTTTTCTACACCAGTTTCTGCCATTACTTGTGTAAAATCGATTCCTGGAATCCAAAATGCTTTTAATTGAGCATGTTTGTTATAACTTCCTTCTTGACGTTTCCATCTTGCTGCCCAGTCTTGAGCTGTTTCCAATGTGATAGTGTTTAAATCTGCCATTTGATAATTAGTTTAAATGTTAATATTTTATAACAAACTTAATACTTAAAAATTGATTAATAAATACCCACTATGAAAAACGGGTGTTTTTACGGGTATAGAAACTTTATATAAATTATACATTAGCAAAGTATTATTCTAGTATCTATTGAATGACAAATAGATACCTTTTTTTAGCAACTAAATATCTTAAAAATAATTATTAACAACTAAAAAATTAAATTATGTCAACAGAACCATTCATTGGAGAGATTAAAATTTTTGGATTCAATTTTGCACCTAGAAGTTATGCAACATGTAGCGGCCAAATCTTATCAATAGCAACAAATACTGCGTTATTTTCCTTATTAGGAACCACTTATGGAGGAAATGGACAAACCACTTTTGCACTACCTAATTTAAGTGGGCGCATGCCAATTAGTCAAGGACAAGGTCCAGGATTACCAGATCATACTATGGGTGAAATTGGAGGTCACACTTCTGTAACACTTTTAACACAAAATTTACCTGCACACACCCATGTGGCACAAGGAATTTCAATCAATATGCCAGTTTCTAATGCAGGTGGAGATACAGATTCACCACAAGGAGCTTATTTAGCAAACAATGGTAGCGAAGTTTTCTCTAGTGAAGCTACTGCTGGGGCATATTCTGGCCCGTTAAATGTATCGGGGCAAACTGGCATAACAGGTTCAAACTATCCAATTTCTATAATGAATCCATACCTAGTAGTGAATTATTCAATTGCTTTATATGGAATCTTTCCAAGTAGAAATTAATTATTAATTAACCCTTAAAAAAAATATTATGTCAACAGAACCTTTTATTGGTGAAATAAAAATTTTCGGATTCAATTTTGCACCAGTTGGACACATGTTTTGCAATGGTCAAATACTATCTATAGCTTCATATAATGCTTTATTTGCTTTAATTGGAACAACATACGGAGGTAATGGTGTATCAACTTTTGCCTTACCTGATTTAAGAGGGCGTATGCCTATAAGTCAAGGACAAGGAGCAGGACTCCCTGATTTTAGTATGGGAGAAATGGGAGGATCAACATCAGTAACACTTGTAACAGCAAATTTACCTGCCCATATTCATGGAGCTCAAGGGCTAAATATTAAAATACCTGTTTCTACAACAGGAGGAGACACAGATTCACCAAGAGGAGCCTTTTTAGCAAATAATGGCAGTGAAGTTTTTTCTAGTGAAGCTACAGCAGGAGCATATTATGGACCGTTAATTTCATCTGGACAAACTAGTCCTACAGGGTCAAATATTCCTGTACAAATAGCAAATCCTTATTTAGTCCTTAACTATTCAATTGCAGTAGAAGGAATATTTCCTAGTAGAAATTAATATCATTAATAGACAGAGAAAGTACTTAACTACTTTCTCTGTCTTATTTTAAAAAATATGCAAACAATTGGAATCTTACTACCCCGTTCAACTTATTATCAATCAATTGGTTTTGATTTATATGAAGGATTGCGGTCTGGTATAAAACAAACAGGAAGAGAAGATATTAAAATTGTTACCGAGAATATAGGTTTCGGAGCAGACAAGCAACAATGTTATAGGAGTACCGAAAGATTATTACTAGAAGAAAATGCTAGCATAATCATTGCATACATTGGACACCGAACAGCAGAATTACTAAAACCATTATTTTTAGCTACTAATAAAATATTAATAGTCTTAGATGCAGGGGCTAATATGCCTACAGAATGGCCTACATGTCCTAATATTTTCTACCATTCCTTACACAACACATTAGGAGCATGGTTAACAGCTAAAAAGGCAATTAATGATGGCTATACAAATGGTGGTATGGTAACTGGTTATTATGACGCAGGATATTTACACACTTACAGCATAAGTAAAAGTTTTGAAAACGCTGGAGGAAAAATTTGCTTCAATCATGCTACTGGATATAAAGAATCTGATTTTACAATGAAACCTCTTAAAGAACATTTGAAAAAACATTCAAATAGTGCGCTACTAAGTCTCTTTAGTGGCGACTTTGTACAGTGGTATTTTAATGAAATTAAAGAAGAATTTTATGAAAAAAATATACCTATCTATTTAACACCATTTAGCTTTGAAGAAACAATGTTAGAAAATGCTGTTTACCCTAGTAATGCAATAAGTGGAATTGCTTCTTGGTCAAAAAAAATAGAAACTAATCAAAATAGGTTATTTATTGAAAGTATTGAAGCCACAGGCAAAACACCTAATTTATTTTCTTTACTAGGATGGGAAAGTGCCATAATTACTTTAAAAGTATTGGATTCAGCAGCAGAAAACAAAAATAAAATAGCACAAATAGCAACAGAATTACATTCATTTGAATTTGAAGGTCCGAGAGGAAAAATATCCTTCGATGCAAAAACAAACAATTCTATAAGTCCATTATATGAAGCCTCAATTATTGAAAATAAGGGCATGTGTGAAGTAAAAATTGGACCAGAAATAAAAAATATCAAAAAGGAATTTGAAGAAATGTGTCAACTTCCCCTTGAAAACAATATATCAGCTTGGTATAATAGTTACACTTGTATTTGATGGAAGAAAAAAAGAAAATATTAGTACTCTGTGGAGGTAAATTTGCATTTCAAAGCCTACAACTATTAGCCTATGAAAAAAACTTATGTGGCGTAGGAATTGGCAAAGGAAGTGAAATGATTATTGATGCATTAGAAAGAGAATCTGAAGATAATGGCATTGCGTTCAAATCATTTCCAAATAAGAAAAGTATTTCAGAAATGAGAGAATGGATTGATACAGTACAACCAGATTATATCTTTTCAATATCATTCCCTTTCCTAATCCCTAGCGAAGTACTTAACTATGGACAAGAAAAATTCATCAACTTCCATCCAGGGCCATTACCTCAATACAGAGGAGTGATGCCCATTTTTGAAGTTTTAAAAAATCAAGAAACAGAAACAGCCATATCAGCTCATTTCATGAATTCAAAATTTGATGAAGGTAATATTATATTTAATGATCCTATAACAATTGACGATGGTGAAACTTACGGAAAACTAGCCATAAAATTAAGCAACAGAATGGCACAAGTGGCTTTAAATGTAGTCAATATGGTTCAATTTGGTAGCAAAATACCCAATTTCCCACAAGATGAAAGCAAAGCCTACTATTATGAAAAACCCCAATTAATGGACACCTACATTAACTGGAAAAGAATGGATTCAGACGAAATAATATCACTTATAAATGCTTGCAATCCATGGAATTCTGGTGCAGACACTACATTTATGGGAGAACAAGCAAAAATCATCGTTGCAACTATATTTGACAAACCACATAATAATACACCAACAGGTACTGTAACTGAAATAATTAACGAAAGTAAAATCGCAGTAGCTTGTTCTGACAACAAACAAATAGCTATAGAAATTCTCAGTACTGAGGAAGGCATTATGACAATCAAACAACTCAACCAACAAAAAAACCTTATTGGTCAAATATTTAATTAAAAATAACCCCAAAATCTAAAGCAAAACTAAATTAATCATGAAACAAAAAATTACTCTCTTTTTAATTATGGCATGCTTCACAATTAGTGGATATGCCCAGACCCAATTTTGGTCTGACGACTTTGAAAGCTCCCCTTCAAGTGGTAGCAGATTACCTGAAGTAAATGGAGGAACAACTACTAGTTATTTCAGATTAACGGACGGATCAACAGTTTCACAGGTAGTCCCTTTTACTGGCAAGCAAGGTAGTAATTACTGGGCAGGCGAAGATCACAATGGTCCTGGTACTGGTTTCCCTTCAGAAGGAGCAACACCAGCAAGCAATCCTTTAAATGAACTTCAAATAGAATGGACAGGTATTGACATCTCTGGAAAATCGGGTTTGAGTTTTAAAGGATTAATAGCAGCTGCAAGTACAAATGAACCTTGGGATAACCAAAACGCTTGTAACAGTGGTGTTGGAACAACAAATACGGATTATATTATTATAGAATATAGTATAGATGGTGGATCCTATGCAAATCTAATCCGTTTTTATAACAGAGGAAGTGCTTCTGGAGTTGGAGACAAATACTTATTTGAAGATACAGATAATAATGGTTGTGGAGATGGAACACAACTAACGAATGTTTTTAATGAATTTACCAAAACTATAGCAGGTACAGGAACCACAATGAGTTTAAAAATCCGTGTCTTTTCAGAAGGAAATAATGAAGAATGGGGAATCGATAATTTTAGATTATTTGAAACTGCTACATGTACTGTTCCAACAGTAACATCAAATCCACCTAACAGAACTATATGTTCTGGAAGTAATACTACTTTTGGAATCACGGCTACTGGAGCTAACGCATATCAATGGCAAGTTAATTCAGGTTCTGGATTCACAGATATTACTAATGGAGGTGTTTATTCTGGAGCAACAACTGCAACTTTAACCATTACAAATGCTACTGCTGGAATGAGCGGATACTTATACAGATGTACAGCAATAAACGGCACAATATCCTGTTTTACAAATTCTAATTCAGGTACACTAACAATATCATCCATTTCAGTTGCTTCAAGTTCTCAATCAAATGTCTCTTGTTTTGGCGGTTCTAACGGTGCTGCAACTGTTAGTCCAAGTGGTGGAATTACTCCATATAGCTATAGTTGGTCACCATCTGGAGGGAATGGATCTATTGCAACGGGGCTTTCAGCAGGAACATACACAGTAACAATTACCGACAATATAGGATGTACGGCTTCTCAAAGCTTTACTATAACAGAACCAACGGCTTTAAATCTAACACCTGCCTCTCAAACTAACATTTCTTGTAATGGTGGGGCTAATGGTGCTGCTTCTGTTAATACAGCAACAGGAGGTACTAGTGGATATACTTATAACTGGACACCTGGTAATCCTATTGGAGATGGTACAACAGCTGTATCTGGACTTACCGCTGGAACATGGACTTGTACTGTTACAGATGCTAATGGATGTACTGCTTCTCAAAGTTTTACTATAACAGAGCCAACGGCTTTAAGTCTAACACCTGCCTCTCAAACTAACATTTCTTGTAATGGTGGGGCTAATGGTGCTGCTTCTGTTAATACAGCAACAGGTGGTACTAGCGGATATACTTATAACTGGACACCTGGTAATCCTACTGGAGATGGTACAACAGCTGTATCTGGACTTACCGCCGGAACATGGACTTGTACCGTTACAGATGCTAATGGATGTACAGCTTCTCAAAGCTTTACTATAACACAACCAACAGCTTTAGCTTTAACACCTGCTTCACAAACTAATATCTCTTGTAATGGTGGGGCTAATGGTGCTGCTTCTGTTAATACAGCAACAGGTGGCACTAGTGGATATACTTATAATTGGACACCTGGTAATCCTACTGGAGATGGTACAACAGCTGTATCTGGACTTACCGCTGGAACATGGACTTGTACCGTTACAGATGCTAATGGATGTACTGCTTCTCAAAGTTTTACTATAACACAACCAACAGCTTTAGCTTTAACACCTGCTTCTCAAACTAATATCTCTTGTAATGGTGGAGCTAATGGTGCTGCTTCTGTTAATACTGCAACAGGTGGTACCGGTGGATATACTTATAATTGGACACCTGGTAATCCTACTGGGGATGGTACAACAACTGTATCTGGACTTACAGCTGGAACATGGACTTGTACCGTTACAGATGCTAATGGATGTACAGCTTCTCAAAGCTTTACTATAACAGAGCCAACGGCTTTAAGTCTAACACCAGCTTCACAAACTAACATTTCTTGTAATGGTGGGGCTAATGGTGCTGCTTCTGTTAATACTGCAACAGGTGGTACTAGTGGATATACTTATAACTGGACACCAGGTAATCCTACTGGAGATGGTACAACAGCTGTATCTGGACTTACCGCTGGAACATGGACTTGTACCGTTACAGATGCTAATGGATGTACAGCTTCTCAAAGTTTTACTATAACACAACCAACAGCTTTAGCTTTAACACCTGCTTCTCAAACTAATATCTCTTGTAATGATGGAGCTAATGGTGCTGCTTCAGTTAATGCGGCGACAGGTGGTACTAGTGGATATACATATAATTGGACACCTGGTAATCCTACTGGGGATGGTACAACAGCTGTATCTGGACTTACAGCTGGAACATGGACTTGTACCGTTACAGATGCTAATGGATGTACGGCTTCTCAAAGCTTTACTATAACAGAGCCAACGGCTTTAAGTCTAACACCTGCTTCTCAAACTAACATTTCTTGTAATGGTGGGGCTAATGGTGCTGCTTCAGTTAATGCGGCGACAGGTGGTACTAGTGGATATACATATAATTGGACACCTGGTAATCCTACTGGGGATGGTACAACAACTGTATCTGGACTTACAGCTGGAACATGGACTTGTACCGTTACAGATGCTAACGGATGTACAGCTTCTCAAAGTTTTACTATAACAGAACCAACAACTTTAGCTTTAACATCTGCCTCTCAAACTAACATTTCTTGTAATGGTGGGGCTAATGGTAGTGCAACAGTGACTGCTACTGGTGGAACTCCAACATATACTTACACTTGGTCTCCTAGCGGTGGAACTGCTGCTACGGCTACTGGTTTAACAGCAGGTACATACACTTGTACTGTTACTGATGCTAACGGTTGTACTGCTTCTCAAAGTTTTACTATAACAGAGCCAACGGTTTTAAGTCTAACACCTGCCTCTCAAACAAATGCGTCTTGTAATGGAGGTACTAATGGTAGTGCGACGGTAACTGCTACTGGTGGAACTCCAACATATACTTACGCTTGGTCTCCTAGCGGAGGGACTGCTGCTGTTGCTACTGATTTAACAGCAGGTACGTACACTTGTACCGTTACAGATGCTAACGGATGTACAGCTTCTCAGAGCTTTACTATAACAGAGCCAACGGCTTTAAGTCTAACGCCTGCTTCTCAAACTAACATTTCTTGTAATGGTGGGGCTAATGGTGCTGCTTCTGTTAATACAGCAACAGGAGGCACTAGCGGATATACTTATAACTGGACACCTGGTAATCCTATTGGAGATGGTACAACAGCTATATCTGGACTTACAGCTGGAACATACACTTGTACCGTTACTGATGCTAACGGATGTACAACTTCTCAAAGTTTTACTATAACAGAGCCAACAGCTTTAAGTCTAACACCAGCTTCACAAACTAACATTTCTTGTAATGGTGAGGCTAATGGTGCTGCTTCAGTTAATGCGGCGACAGGTGGTACTAGTGGATATACATATAATTGGACACCTGGTAATCCTACTGGGGATGGTACAACAACTATATCTGGACTTACAGCTGGAACATGGACTTGTACCGTTACAGATGCTAACGGATGTACGGCTTCTCAAAGCTTTACTATAACAGAGCCAGCAACTTTAGTTGCTTCATTAAGTGCACAAACTAATGTCTCTTGTAATGGAGGTGCTAACGGTAATGCAACTGTGACTGTGACTGGTGGAACTCCAATATATACTTACGCTTGGTCTCCTAGTGGTGGAACTGCTGCTACGGCTACTGGTTTAACAGCAGGTACATACACTTGTAATGTTACTGATGCTAATGGTTGTACGGATAATATATCTGTTACAATTACTGAACCAACAGCTTTAGCTTTAACACCAGCCTCTCAAACTAATGTCTCTTGTAATGGTGGAGCTAATGGTGCTGCTTCTGTTAATACTGCAACAGGTGGTACCGGTGGATATACTTATAATTGGACACCTGGTAATCCTACTGGGGATGGTACAACAACTGCATCTGGACTTACAGCTGGAACATGGACTTGTACCGTTACAGATGCTAACGGATGTACAACTTCTCAAAGCTTTACTATAACAGAGCCAACGGCTTTAAGTCTAACACCAGCTTCACAAACTAACATTTCTTGCAATGGAGGAGCTTATGGTGGTGCTTCTGTTAATACTGCAACAGGTGGTACCGGTGGATATACATATAATTGGACACCTGGTAATCCTACTGGAGATGGTACAACAACTATATCTGGACTTACAGCTGGAACATACACTTGTACCGTTACAGATGCTAACGGATGTACAACTTCTCAAAGCTTTACTATAACAGAGCCAACGGCTTTAAGTCTAACACCTGCCTCTCAAACTAACATTTCTTGTAATGGAGGTACTAATGGTGCTGCTTCTGTTAATACTGCAACAGGTGGTACTAGTGGATATACTTATAATTGGACACCTGGTAATCCTACTGGGGATGGTACAACAACTGTATCTGGACTTACAGCTGGAACATGGACTTGTACCGTTACAGATGCTAACGGATGTACAGCTTCTCAAAGTTTTACTATAACAGAGCCAGCAACTTTAGTTGCTTCATTAAGTGCACAAACTAATGTTTCTTGTAATGGAGGTGCTAACGGTAATGCAACTGTGACTGTGACTGGTGGAACTCCAATATATACTTACGCTTGGTCTCCTAGTGGTGGAACTGCTGCTACGGCTACTGGTTTAACAGCAGGTACATACACTTGTAATGTTACTGATGCTAATGGTTGTACGGGTAATATATCTGTTACAATTACTGAACCAACAACTTTAGTTGCCTCATTAAGTACACAAACTAATGTTTCTTGTAATGGAGGGGCTAACGGTAGTGCAACTGTGACTGTGACTGGTGGAACTCCAATATATACTTACACTTGGTCTCCTAGTGGTGGAACTGCTGCTACGGCTACTGGTTTAACAGCAGGTACATACACTTGTACTGTTACTGATGCTAACAGTTGTACAAATACGGTTTCTGTTACAATTACTGAACCAACGGCTTTGGTTGCTTCATTAAATGCACAAACTAATATCTCTTGTAATGGAGGGGCTAACGGTAGTGCAACTGTTACTGTGACTGGTGGAAATCCAACATATACTTACTCTTGGTCTCCTAGCGGTGGAACTGCTGCTACGGCTACAGGTTTAACAGCAGGTACATACACTTGTACTGTTACTGATGCTAACAGTTGTACAAATACGGTTTCTGTTACAATTACTGAACCAACGGCTTTAGTTGCTTCATTAAGTGCACAAACTAATATCTCTTGTAATGGAGGGGTTAACGGTAGTGCAACTGTGACTGTGACTGGTGGAACTCCAGTATATACTTACGCTTGGTCTCCTAGCGGAGGAACTGCTGCTACGGCTACAGGTTTAACAGCAGGTACATACACTTGTACTGTTACTGATGCTAACAGTTGTACAAATACGGTTTCTGTTACAATTACTGAACCAACGGCTTTGGTTGCTTCATTAAGTGCACAAACTAATGTTTCTTGTAATGGAGGTGCTAACGGTAATGCAACTGTGACTGTGACCGGTGGAAATCCAACATATACTTACGCTTGGTCTCCTAGCGGAGGAACTACTGCTACGGCTACTGGTTTATCAGCAGGTACATACACTTGTACTGTTACTGATGCTAACGGTTGTACGGATAATATATCTGTTACAATTACTGAACCAACAACTTTAGTTGCCTCATTAAGTACACAAACTAATGTTTCTTGTAATGGAGGTGCTAATGGTAGTGCAACTGTGACTGTGACTGGTGGAAATCCAACATATACTTACGCTTGGTCTCCTAGTGGTGGAACTGCTGCTACGGCTACTGGTTTAACAGCAGGTACATACACTTGTACTGTTACTGATGCTAACAATTGTACAAATACGGTTTCTGTTACAATTACTGAACCAACGGCTTTGGTTGCCTCATTAAGTGCACAAACTAATATCTCTTGTAATGGAGGGGTTAACGGTAGTGCAACTGTGACTGTGACTGGTGGAAATCCAACATATACTTACGCTTGGTCTCCTAGTGGTGGAACTGCTGCTACGGCTACTGGTTTATCTGCAGGTACATACACTTGTACTGTTACTGATGCCAACAATTGTACAAATACGGTTTCTGTTACAATTACTGAACCAACGGCTTTGGTTGCCTCATTAAGTACACAAACTAATATCTCTTGCAATGGAGGGGCTAACGGTAGTGCAACTGTGACTGTTACTGGTGGAAATCCAACATATACTTACGCTTGGTCTCCTAGCGGAGGAACTGCTGCTACGGCTACTGGTTTAACAGCAGGTACATACACTTGTACTGTTACTGATGTTAACAGTTGTACAAATACGGTTTCTGTTACAATTACTGAACCAACGGCTTTGGTTGCTTCATTAAGTGCACAAACTAATATCTCTTGCAATGGAGAGGCTAACGGTAGTGCAACAGTTACTGTTACTGGTGGAAATCCAACATATACTTACGCTTGGTCTCCTAGCGGTGGAACTGCTACTACGGCTACTGGTTTATCAGCAGGTACATACACTTGTACTGTTACTGATGCTAACGGTTGTACAAATACGGTTTCTGTTACAATTACTGAACCAACGGCTATAAATAGTAATGTAACTCAAAATGCTGGAGTATTAACAGCTGATGAAACTGGTGCTACATATCAATGGTACCAATGTCCTAGTACATTATTAACTGGAGAAACAGGTCAAAGTTATACCCCTTCAGTAGTAGGCGACTATAAAGTAGACATAACAGTTGGTGGTTGTACAGTAACTTCTACTTGTGTAACAGTAACTGTTTTAGGAAGAGATACTTTTGAAGATAGTATTAAATTCACAATTTATCCAAATCCAAGTAATGGATATATAAACATTAAATCGGATATAGATGGTCAATTTATTATTGTAAATCAGCTTGGACAAACTGTAAAATCATTTAATGTAATCTCAAATACGGAAAACACGATAATGGTTGATAATTTAGCTGATGGTATTTATTTTGTAAAAGGAATTAACGGTACTAAAATCTCAACTAAAAAATTGGTTATTAAAAGTAACTAACTAATCTTTATAAATAAAAAAACGATGATTGTTTAATTACAATCATCGTTTTTATTTTATATGTAACTAATAGTTTTTAAAAAGGAACATCTGAATCATCATCATTATTGAAATTACTTCCAAAGGCTTCATTTGGGGAAGGTAATTTAGGAGTAGCAAATGGATTTTGTTGTTCATCAAGATTCATTTTTGAAGGTAATTCATCAAATGGAGAGCTAAAATCATCCAAATTATCAAACTTACCTAGGTTTCCAATGAATTTCAATCTCACATTATCTAATCCACCATTTCTATGTTTTGCAACTATAAATTCGGCTTGACCTTGTGTTGGAGAACGTTCTTCATCATCCCATTCATCAATCTTATAATATTCAGGTCGGTAAATAAACGATACGATATCGGCATCTTGCTCAATTGCTCCAGATTCACGAAGGTCGGAAAGTAAAGGTCTTTTACTTGAACCACGTGTTTCAACAGCACGAGAAAGTTGTGAAAGAGCTATAACTGGAATATTAAGTTCTTTTGCCAATGCTTTTAGGTTTCGCGAAATAGTTGAAATCTCTTGTTCACGATTTCCTCCCCCTTTTCCATTTCCACCAGCTGTCATTAATTGTAAATAATCTATAACAATCAATTTAATACCGTATTGAGAAGCTAAACGTCTAGCTTTTGCACGTAAATCAAAAATAGAAAGTGAAGGAGTATCATCAATATATAATGGTGCTTTTTCTAAATTTTTTACTTTGATAGAAAGTTGTTCCCATTCGTGTTTTTCTAATTTTCCTGTACGTAATTTTTCAGAAGACAAGCCAGTTTCAGAAGAAATTAAACGTGTAATCAATTGTACTGAGGACATCTCCAAAGAGAAGAAAGCAACTGGAGCACCATAATCAATAGCCATGTTACGAGCCATCGAAAGTGTAAAAGCCGTTTTACCCATACCAGGACGGGCGGCAACAATAATTAAATCGGATGGCTGCCAACCTGATGTAAGTTTATCTAAATTATGGAAACCTGTAGGAATTCCACTCAGACCTTCTTTACCTGCAATTTCTTCTATACGTTTTTTGGCTTGAATTACTAAACTTTGAGCTGTTTCAGAACTACGTTTTATATTACCTTGCGTAACTTCATATAACTTAGATTCGGCTCTATCTAATAAATCAAAAACATCCGTAGTTTCATCATAAGATTCTTCAATGATTTCACTTGAAATTTTTATCAAACTCCGTTGAATAAACTTTTGAAGAATAATACGTGAGTGAAATTCAATGTGAGCAGAAGAAGAAACTTTTTGAGTTAATTGAATCAAATAAAAATCACCTCCAGCTAAATCTAATTTTGCATTTTTACGCAATTGAGCTGAAACAGTTAAAAGGTCGATTGGTTGTGTATCATTAAATAATTCAACGATTGCTTCAAAGATATGCTTGTGAGCTTCTTTGTAAAAAGCATCGGCTTGTAAAATATCAATAACCTCATCGACACCTTTTTTATCAATCATCATTGCTCCAAGTACGGCTTCTTCTAGGTCTAATACCTGAGGTGGTAGCTTTCCCTTCTCTAGATTGATTATTGTAGTTTTATCTACTTTAATAGGGTTAATATTTCTGACATTTTCCATATTGCGAATGTAGCCTTTTTAAAATAAAAAGTAAAGTTGAATTGTTAAAAATCCAATGTTAAGTTAGTGTTAGTAAAATTATTTTATTGTTAACAACATATAAAAAAAATCCGTCAGTAAATGAAAAAGACGGATTTTTTAAAATTGTAAGAATTTAGAAGACTAATCTTTGTATTCCCCCATATTGCTGTATTTCTCCATTCTTTTTTCAACTAAGTCTTTTGTTGATAAGTCTTTTAATTCATCAAAAGATTTAAGAATATATTTTTTTACTGAAGCAAAAGTTGTTTCTCTATCATAATGAGCTCCCCCAAGTGGCTCTGGAATAATATCATCAATTAACTTTTGTTTTTTCATATCGAAAGAAGTTAGTTTTAAGGCATCGGCTGCTTGCTCTTTGTATTCCCAACTTCTCCATAAGATGGAAGAACATGATTCTGGAGAAATAACTGAATACCAAGTATTCTCTAACATAAAAACTCTATCTCCAACACCTATTCCTAATGCTCCACCTGAAGCTCCTTCTCCAACTATTACTGTTATAATTGGTACTTGCAAACGACACATTTCAAAAATATTTCTTGCAATAGCTTCACCCTGTCCTCTTTCTTCCGCTTCTAAACCTGGATATGCTCCTGGAGTATCCACAAGTGTTATAACAGGAATTCCAAATTTTTCAGCCATTTTCATTAATCGAAGTGCTTTTCTATATCCTTCAGGATTTGCCATTCCGAAATTACGATACTGACGTGTTTTTGTGTTGTATCCTTTCTGTTGTCCAATAATCATAAAAGATTGCCCTCCAATTTTTCCAAGACCACCAACCATTGCTTTATCATCTTTTACTCCTCTATCTCCAAATAGTTCTAGAAAAGTACCTTCAGTCAAGGCATTAATATGATCCATTGTATAAGGACGATTAGGATGACGAGAAAGTTGTACACGTTGCCAAGCTGTAAGGTTTTTATATATATCTTTCTTCGTATCGTCTAGTTTTTTTTGAATCTGTTTGCAGGTGTTTGACACATCTACATCTGATTCTTCACCTATCATTACACATTTATCTAATTGATCTTCAAGTTCTTTAATAGGTAATTCAAAATCTAAATATTCCATATATTGCTATATTTTTAGTTTGTTTTGTAAATACAAATATAAAATTTAAAATACGTTTTTTCTAACGTTATTTCAATTTGTTTTTAACTTTTTTCTATTTTTAACTATTCCATTTGCTATTACTGTTAGTAAAATTATTACCGCTCCTAAATAAAACAAAGCATTCATATGTTCTGAATCCTTAAAAATAAATAAGGCTAAAATAATTCCATAAACAGGCTCTAGATTGACAGTTAGCATTACCGTAAATGGGCTTAAAAATTTCATCACTTTTATCGAAGCAGAAAAAGCATAAGCTGTACATATTGAAGAAAGAATCAGCAACCACATTAAATCTTCAAAAGTTAACTGAAAGAATGAAGCACTAAATTTTTCTGTAGCTCCTAAATATATACTTAGAAAAAAAACACCGCTCGATAATTCATAAAATGAAATAACATTAGGATTATACTCTTTCGCATATTTACTATTTATTACCGAAAATAATGCAGACAAAAATGCTGAAATTATAGCTAACATAATTCCAAGTGCATAATCTGTTTCTACATTAAATATAATAGATAATCCAATTATTGCAAATAAACCAAAAGCAACTTCATACCAAATAACTTTTCTTTTATAAAAAATAGGTTCTATTAAGGAAGCAAAAAAGGCACCCGTTGACAAACAAGCCAAGGTAATAGATATATTTGAAACTTTAATAGCTTGATAAAAGGTATACCAATGAGCTGCTATTATTATTCCTGAAGCTATAAAGCCTATAAAAACATTTAAAGGAACTTTTAGATTTTCTTTCTTAAAAAATAAAAAACCAACAATAAATAAAGAAGCAAAAAACATACGAAACCATACTAAATCTAAAGCCTCTAATGATATAAGCTTCCCAAGTATAGCCGTAAATCCCCAAATAAATACAATTACATGAAGATGCAAATAATTTTTAAGCTTATCGTTTAGCATTTCGAAGTAAATAAATTGCTAAAATACCAAATACCACATTAGGAATCCACACAGCTATTAATGGAGAAAAAGTTGATTTTTCTGCAATAGTACCAAATACTTTATCAAAAAATATAAATGTAAATGCAATTACAATTCCTATAGCTAAATTAACACCCATTCCTCCTCTTCTCTTCATTGCAGAAACAGCTACAGCGATAATTGTTAAAATAAAAGCAGAAATAGGCAAACTATATTTTTTATATAAAACAACCAAATAGGTATTTATATTTGAATTTCCTCTATTCTTTTCTTTATCGATAAATTCATTTATTTCTGTTAGTGACATGGTTTCAGCAGCGTAAATAACAGGTGTTAAATCGTCAGGTTCAAAATTATAAATTTGTAATTTCTTCTCAAACGATTCAAGAATATCGTTTAATTTACCTACAGTTCTTTTTTTATAATTATATAGCGTATAACTTTTAGTTTCTTCATTATACTTAATTCTACTAGCAGTAACTTTATATATAAGTTTGTTTCCAATGCATTTTTCAAAAGTAAAATTGAAACCTGTTTTAGACATATAATTGTAATTACTTACATAAATATATTCACTTTCATTATTTTCATTCTTAATCTGGCGATAAATATCGTTTGTTTCTCTTGTTTGACTATTCCCTTTTAAGTTGGAATATCTAAAATCATTAAATCCTTTACTTGCCATTGGAACAAGAAAAAATCCCATCAATAATGCAAATAACGAAACAATTGTTGCCCCTATAATATAAGGTCTTAAAAAACGATTAAAAGAAATCCCAGAACTTAATATGGCAATAATTTCAGTGTTATTAGCTAATTTTGAGGTAAACCAAATGACAGATAAAAACAGAAATATAGGAAACAATAAATTAGCAAAATAGATGGTAAAATCGCCATAGTAGACTAAGATGTCTCCAAAAGGAATCTTATTCTCAATCATCTTATTTACTTTTTCAGACACGTCAATGACAATTCCAATAGGAATAAACATCAATAACATCACTGTAAAAGTGCCTAAATATCGCTTTAATATGTATTTATCAATTATCTTCATCTTTTAATTTAGAAGTTAGAAATATAGAAAGAAGAATTCAAACATTTAATAGTTTCTGAATTCAAAATTCTAATTTCTAAATTTATAATCGTTGGCTCATTTGAATTACCATTTTATCTTTCCATTCCCTAAAAGTTCCTGCTATAATCTGTCTTCTTGCTTCTCGAACTAACCACATATAAAATCCAAGGTTATGAATAGTGGCTATTTGTTTACCAAGATATTCATTTGCAGCAAATAAGTGACGCAAATAAGCTTTTGAATATTCTAAATCAACAAATGTATGTCCCATTTCATCAATTGGAGAAAAATCAGCTTCCCACTTTTTATTTTTTATATTAATAGAACCGTGAGCCGTAAATAACATTCCATTTCTTGCATTACGCGTTGGCATAACACAATCAAACATATCTATTCCAAGAGCAATATTTTCTAAAATATTAATTGGTGTACCTACACCCATTAAATATCTAGGCTTATCTTCTGGTAAAATTGCAGTTACAACTTCTGTCATAGCATACATTTCTTCTGCAGGCTCTCCTACTGACAATCCCCCTATAGCATTTCCTTGTGCTCCAGCATTAGCTATATATTCCGCAGATTGTTCACGCAAATCTTTATAAGTACTCCCTTGAACAATAGGAAAAAAAGTTTGTTCGTATCCATACTTAAAAGGCAAATTTTCTAAATGATTAATACATCTATCTAACCAACGATGTGTCATGTGCATAGAACGTTTTGCATAACGATAATCACAGGGATAAGGCGTACATTCATCAAACGCCATGATAATATCAGCCCCAATAGTTCTTTGAATTTCCATTACATTTTCTGGTGAAAAAAAATGATAAGAACCATCAATATGACTTTTAAATTTCACCCCTTCTTCCTTAATTTTTCTATTTGAAGAAAGTGAATATACTTGGTAACCACCAGAATCAGTTAAAATATTTCTATCCCAATTCATAAATTTATGCAATCCACCAGCCTTTTCAAGTATTTCTGTTTGTGGACGAAGGTATAAATGATACGTATTTCCTAAAATAATATCCGGATTAATATCATTTTTTAATTCCCGTTGATGTACTCCTTTTACAGAAGCAACAGTACCAACAGGCATAAAAATAGGTGTTTCAATTACACCATGATCAGTTGTTATTTTACCAGCTCTTGCTTTACTTTTTGTATCTTTAGTTATTAAATCAAACTTCATATTAAATTTTTACTCGGCAAATATAATTGTTTTCCAAACGATGCATTAGCATTTATACTATTATTTAACATAGAAAAAAGTAAAATTTATGATAATTATGGAACTATTTATGAAAACATTATAACCTTTTTTGCTCTAAAAAAGAGAACTTTGTATAGTTAATTATTAAATTCAAAACCATGAAAAAAGATAAAAATCCAAAAGAAGTTGATATCAAAACAAAACTAGATGCTATGAGTTATCCTGCATCTGAAGATATTTACAACCAAGAAAAAAAAGAAACTGAAATTAATCCTGAAAACATTTCAAAATCAAAATCAAGCCAAACTATTCCAGGAAAAATGAATGAAAAATCATCTGAAGATGTTAAAACAGGAATTGATTTAGATGTTCCTGGAGCTGAATTAGACGATGCACAAGAAAACATTGGAAGTGAAGATGAAGAGAATAATTATTATAGTCAAGCAGATACAGAATAAGAATCATGGCAATACAATCTATAAACCCATATACATTAGAAAGATTAAAGTCGTTTGAAGAAATGACCGAAACTGAAATTGAAAACGCTATCACAAAGGCACATGAAACCTATCAAGTTTGGAAAGTCACTTCTTTTGAAGAAAGAGCTAAAGTTTTAAATAAAGTAGCTTCAATAATTCGAGAAAAAAAAGCTGAACTTTCAAAATTGATAACTTTAGAAATGGGCAAATTAATCAAACAAGCTGAATATGAAATTGATTATGCTGCTTCCATTTTTGAATATTATGCCAACAATGCAAAAGACTTTTTAGCTGATGAACCATTAAAAGTTGATTTTGGAGAAGCCTATATAAAGAAAAGTCCTATTGGTGTTTTACTAGGTGTAGAACCTTGGAATTTTCCATTTTATCAAGTTGCCCGATTTGCAGCTCCTAATATTATGATTGGTAATACCATAGTTTTAAAACACGCTTCCAATGTACCTCAATGTGCCCAAGCTATTGAAGATGTTTTTAGAGAAGCCAATGCACCTAAAGGATTATACACTAATTTATTTGTTTCAGGTTCCAATGTTTCAAAAATAATAGAAGACAAAAGAATTCAAGGAGCTTCATTGACTGGGAGTGAAAAAGCAGGCTCCTCTTTAGCTATGACAGCTGGAAAATATATTAAAAAATCGGTATTAGAATTAGGAGGCAATGATCCTTTTATTGTTTTAGAAGATGCCGATATTGATAGAGCAACAGATTTAGCTGTTTATGGAAGAACTGTGAATAATGGACAAAGTTGTATTGCCTCAAAAAGATTTATTGTTTTAGAACCCATAGCCGAAGAATTTTTAGCTAAATTTAAGACTAAAATGGGGGCTTTAAAACTAGGAAACCCTTTAGACAGAGAAACTCAATTAGGTCCACTTTCAAGCGAAGAAGCATTAAAAACATTACTAGACCAAGTAAGCAAAACCATTTCAGAAGGAGCTAAAGTAGAAATTGGAGGAAAACGTGCTGACCTCAAAGGAGCATTCATGGAGCCCACAATTCTTTCTAATATCACGGCTAACATGACTGCATACAAAGAAGAACTCTTTGGTCCAGTAGCTAGTTTTTATATAGTAAAAAACGATGAAGAAGCTATTAAATTAGCTAATGACACAGAATTTGGCTTAGGAGGTTCAGTCTTTTCAAAAAATATTCAACGAGCAAAAAACATAGCAAATCAGATAGATTCAGGAATGATTTTTATTAATCATCCTACAAAATCTTCAACAGACATGCCTTTTGGTGGCACAAAAAGATCAGGTTATGGAAGAGAGTTATCTCCTTTAGGAATCGAAGAATTTGTCAATAAAAAATTAATTCGGATTATCTCAGAAAATGAAAAATTATAAAATTTATATCCCAAAAAAATGTCTTGCTATTGTAAGGCATTTTTTTTGTAGATAACTTTTGAAAAGTCAAAACAGTAAAGTAGAAATTAATAATTTTAAACTACTTATATTTGCACTTTTAAATTTTAACATTAAAAATGAAACCAAACACACAACAACTACAAGATTTAACTACTCAAGTTAGAAGAGACATTCTAAGAATGGTACATGCTGTAAACTCTGGTCACCCAGGAGGCTCACTAGGTTGTACTGAATTTTTAGTAGCTCTTTACCAAAATCTGATGGAAAGAAAAGAAGGTTTTGACATGGACGGAATTAATGAAGATGTATTCTTTCTTTCAAACGGTCACATTTCTCCTGTTTTTTACAGCGTTTTAGCGCATAGCGGTTATTTTCCAGTAAAAGAATTAGCTACTTTTAGATTATTAAATTCAAGATTACAAGGTCATCCTACTACACATGAAGGCTTACCTGGAGTTAGAATAGCTTCTGGATCACTTGGTCAAGGCTTATCAGTTGCTCTTGGAGCAGCTCAAGCTAAAAAATTGAATAATGACTCACACTTAGTTTATACTTTACATGGTGATGGAGAAATGCAAGAAGGGCAAAACTGGGAAGCAATAATGTATGCATCAGCAAAAAAAGTAGATAATCTTATTGCAACAATTGACCTTAATGGAAAGCAAATTGACGGAACAACTGATGAAGTTTTGGCAATGGGAAGTTTAAAAGCTAAATTTGAAGCATTTGACTGGGATGTTCTAGAAATTAAAGAAGGAAACAACATTGAAGCTATAATTGCTGGAATGACAGAAGCAAAAAGCAAAACAGGAAAAGGAAAACCAGTTTGTGTGCTTTTATATACTGAAATGGGTAACGGTGTTGATTTTATGATGCACACGCATGCTTGGCACGGAAAAGCGCCAAATGACGAGCAATTAGCTAATGCACTTAGTCAAAACCCTGAAACTTTAGGTGATTATTAATTTAAGTAGAAAAGATACTGAGATAAATTCAGCATATAATGAAAAAATATACAAATACAGGAAATAAAGATACCCGTTCAGGCTTTGGAGCTGGTTTAACAGAACTAGGTCAAAAAAATGAAAATGTAGTAGCACTTTGTGCTGACTTAATTGGTTCATTAAAAATGGACGACTTCAAAAAGAACCATCCAGAACGTTTTTTTCAAATTGGAATTGCAGAGGCAAACATGATTGGAATAGCAGCTGGTTTAACTATTGGTGGAAAAATTCCTTTTACAGGAACATTTGCTAACTTTTCTACAGGAAGAGTTTATGACCAAATTCGTCAATCTGTTGCTTATTCAGATAAAAATGTAAAAATATGTGCTTCACATGCTGGTTTGACACTTGGAGAAGATGGAGCAACACACCAAATATTAGAAGACATTGGTTTGATGAAAATGTTACCTGGTATGACAGTAATCAATACTTGTGATTACAATCAAACAAAAGCTGCCACAATAGCTATTGCAGATCATCATGGACCAGTTTATTTACGTTTTGGTCGTCCAAGTGTAGCAAACTTTACTCCAGAAAACGGAGAATTTATTATTGGTAAAGCTATAATGTTAAATGAAGGTACTGATGTAACTATTGTTGCAACAGGTCATTTAGTATGGGAAGCCTTAATTGCCGCTGAAAAACTAGAAGAAAGAGGTATTTCAGCAGAAGTGATAAACATTCATACAATTAAACCATTAGACGAAACAACTATTTTAAATTCAGTTGCAAAAACAGGTTGTATTGTTACTGCAGAAGAACATAATATTCTTGGTGGTTTAGGAGAAAGTGTTGCTAGAACATTAGTTTCAAACAATCCTGTTCCTCAGGAATTTGTTGCCGTTAATGATAGCTTTGGTGAAAGTGGTACACCAGCCCAATTAATGGAAAAATACAAATTAAACAATGAAGCTATTGTAACTGCAGCTATAAAAGCCATTTCAAGAAAATAGTTTTTCATCTATATAATTTTAAATAAAAAAACCAATTCGTAAGAATTGGTTTTTTTTATAAACAGTATTTTTTAAAATTTAATCACATTTTATTAAATGCCTTCTAATTCTAGTTGGAGATGTATAATCTTCTGAACAGCTTGGAATTCCTCTTGTATCATCATAGGGAGTTGAAGGGTCATCAACTGCGGCTCCATTATATGGGTAGTAACCTTTTTTGGTTAAACCTCCATCAGTATATGTAAACTTTATCTCTTCTTTTGTAAGAATACCATCTCCATCATCATCAACATCAAGATAATCAGGAACACCATCACCATCAGTATCAAGAATATTCCCTTCTGAATCATAATATTCATATACACTAGGTACCTTATCTAAATCTTGATCTCTATGCCTTTGGTTAAATAATTTAAAATTAAAAATCAAAGGAGAATAAGCAGGAATTACACCAATAGACGAATTATAATAACCAAAAGAGGAAGGTAAAAACATTACTCCTACACCATAATTTTGATATTCAACTGTACCATCAGGATTTTCAACAGACACACCCGTTTTAAATTCAGGAATAATTTCTCCCCAACCGGGTATAACCTCATCAAGATTAAACCAAACTGGTTCTGCAGCCGTATCAAATAATGTATCATCAAACAATGTTCCTTTATAAGCAACAAAAGCTGAATCTACTTTTATAGGACTCTCCCCGTTTGAATCACCTTCATTTAAAACAAGATAATATAATTTATAAGTTAAATCATTTCTGTTCACCATTTTATAAGCCAAATTAGGCATATCCTTTATAGGCGTTTCTGTACCTCCTTCTTCAATTAAAGCAAAAGTTGTATTATAATCAGCATCAACAGTAACAAAATGAGTAGCTAAAAAATTATCTATAGCTGCCTCATCAATAGGATACTGATCTGCGTATGGTATAGGCGGTTGTGCTGTTACTGAATCACTTTTTGAACAACTCGCAAAAAAAGTAACCAAAACAAGTAAACATAAAATTTTAAAAATATTATTCATTCTTTTTCTTTTTATAGTGGTGCAAGATACAATTTTGATTTATTTTTGTATAATAATTAACATTGAATTTTGTTAAAAAATGAGAATAGACAAATACTTATGGTGTATCAGGTATTACAAAACTAGAAATATAGCTACAGAAGCCATAAAAAAAGGACATATTACAGTAAATAATCAAACAGCAAAGCCTTCTCGAGAAGTTTTTCCTTCTGACAAAATTACTTTGCGTAAAGACCAAATAAATTACAAGATTGTGGTTTTAGACATTCCTGCCAATAGAGTTGGAGCTAAACTTGTAGACATGTATAGAAAAGACGAAACTCCACTAGAAGCATTTGAACATCTAGAGCTTTTAAAGCTGTCCAAAGAACATTATAGAGCTAAAGGTGACGGAAGGCCTACAAAAAAAGACCGTAGAGATATAGATGATTATATTTGGGATGATACCGACTTAGAAGAAGACTTATAATGGATAAATTATACTGGGAACAAAGATACGAAAACAATGACACAGGCTGGGATGCAGGAACCATTACCAAACCTTTAAAAGAATACATTGACCAACTTAAAGACAAGCAATTAAAAATTTTAATTCCTGGAGCTGGAAACGGACATGAATTTGATTATTTGATACAAAATGGTTTTACCAATGTTTTTGTAATTGACATTGCCCAATCTCCTATTGATGCTATCAAAAAACGAAATCCAAAATTTGCAAATCAATTAATTCAAACCGATTTTTTTGAATTCAACGACACATTTGACTTAATCATTGAACAAACCTTCTTTTGCGCTTTAAACCCTACACAAAGAACAAAATACGTTTCTAAAATGGAGACTTTATTAAGTTCAAAAGGCAAAATTGCTGGATTACTATTTGATTTCCCACTAACAGAAGTTGGGCCCCCTTTTGGAGGTTCAAAAGATGAATATCTACAACTGTTTTCAGAGCAATTCAATATAAAAACACTAGAAAAAGCACATAATTCCATTTTACCACGAAAAGATAGAGAACTCTTTTTTATCTTTGAGAAAAAATAATATCCAACCATGCAAAATATAATTTTAAACAAAGAAGAAATCCTACATAAAACCAAAAGAATTGCCTACCAAATCTATGAAACTTTTGTAGATGAAGAAGAAGTAATTTTAGCAGGAATTAGTTCAAGTGGATTTATTTTTGCTAATAAAATAGCTGAAGAACTTAAAAAAATTTCGCCTATAAAAATTATCTTATGTGAGGTAAACATCAACAAATCAAATCCACAAGACGTAATTACTACTTCTTTAAAAAAAGAAGATTATGCCAACAAAGCCCTTATACTTGTTGATGATGTTTTAAATTCTGGCACCACATTAATCTATGGTGTAAAACATTTTTTAGAAGTTCCTTTAAACAAATTCAAAACAGCTGTTTTAGTTGACAGAAACCATAAAAAATACCCTGTAAAAGCTGATTTTAAAGGCATTTCACTCTCAACATCATTACAAGAACACATTCAGGTTGTTTTTGAAAAAGAGGACATGTATGTTTACTTATGCTAAAAGCTGCATAATTTCATTACAAATTTCTTTCTTAGTTTTTCCGTCAACCGTAATAATATGCTTTGCTTGCTGGTAGTAATAACTTCTGTCAAATAAATGTTTAGCGATATACTCTTGCAATTCATTTAAAGATAAATCTTTTATCAAAGGTCTATTTTCTCTTTTATCTTTTAATTTTTCTGTCAAAGAGCCAACACTTGCCTTCAAATAAATAGAAATAACATCATCCTTTTGCAAAAATAAATGATTGCTTGCATAACATGGAGCACCTCCTCCAGTACTTAAAATATAATTGTCTTTATTTTCAACAAAATCTTTAAAAAAAAGATGTTCTTGCTTTCTAAAATAAACTTCTCCTTTTTTTTGAAACAAAGACTTAATTGATGAATTTTCTGCTTTTTCAATAATTTTATCAAGATCAAAACAAGAAATTCCTACTTTTTTTGAAAGTTTTTTTGCCAAAGAAGTCTTTCCAACCCCCATATATCCAACTAAAATTATTTTCATAGTATTATTAACATATTATAAAACAAGTAATTATAAAAAATGATGTAAAAAAATACAAATTTATAATAAAATCTTATTGGTTTTTAAATAATAGGCTTTATATTTGCACCCGCATTCAAGAAATAAAATGACTTGGTAGCTCAGTTGGTAGAGCACATCACTTTTAATGATGGGGTCCTGGGTTCGAGCCCCAGCCAGGTCACAAAAAAGACAAATTATTTTGAATGCTACGACTTGGTAGCTCAGTTGGTAGAGCACATCACTTTTAATGATGGGGTCCTGGGTTCGAGCCCCAGCCAGGTCACAAACTAAAAAGTTAAGCTTACCGCTTAGCTTTTTTTCGTTTAAGGCCACGTGGAGAAATTGGTAGACTCGCCATCTTGAGGGGGTGGTGTCGCAAGACGTGTCAGTTCGAATCTGATCGTGGTCACAAAAAAAAGGTAAACAATTTATTTTGTTTACCTTTTTTTATACAAATCCATTTTTTTTAATTATTTTTGTTTAACAAAATTAAAAAAAAGATGAACAATGTTAAAAATATCTTTAGCATCAAAGACCTTGAAAATCTTTCAGGAATAAAGGCTCATACTATTAGGATTTGGGAAAAAAGATATAATATTTTAAAACCCTTACGAACAGAAACTAATATAAGATGTTATGATATTAAGAGCCTACAAAAACTATTAAACATTGTTATTCTTCATAATTATGGTTATAAAATTTCAAAAATAGCACAATTAGAGTCAGAAGAAATTATCGTTAAGGTAAAGGAAATAATTACTGAAAAAAGTGCGAAAATTCACGCTATTAAATCTTTTAAAATGGCAATGATGAATTTTGATTATATGTTGTTTTTTAGCACTTACAATGAATTATTAAAAGACAAGACCTTCAAAGAGGTGTTTAACGAGGTTTTCATTCCATTTTTAGAAGAATTAGGATACTTATGGCAAACTGACACCATTTCTCCTGCTCACGAACATTTTATAACATATCTAATTAAACAAAAACTGCTGAGTATAACGGAGCAAGTACAAAGTAAACCCTCTATAAAAAACGACAGAGTATATATCCTATATTTACCATTAAATGAAATTCATGAATTAGGACTTATGTACCTTAATTATGAACTTTTAGATAGGGGCTATCATACTATTTTTTTAGGAGAAAGTGTTCCTATTGAAAGCTTAATTGACTTAAAGAATTATTTTGACAATATCACATTTATAAGTTATTTTACAGTAGAGCCATTTGTAGAGGATATTCCCCAATATTTAGAAAAAATTGAAACTTATCTATTAAAAGACACAAATCATGAATTACTATTATTAGGTAGATTAACAACTGAAATTAATACAGCAAAAATCTCTAAAAAAATTAAAATTTTTAACTCTATAACAGATTGCATTGCAAGTTTACATCATGAATAAAAACATAACAGTTATTGGATCAGGTTTTTCAGCTCTAGCTGCAGCTTGTTATTTGGCTAAAAAAGGAAATCAAGTCACTGTCTATGAAAAAAACAGCACTATAGGTGGAAGAGCTCGACAATTAAAGAAAGAAGGGTTTACATTTGATATTGGCCCAACTTGGTATTGGATGCCCGATGTATTTGAACGTTTTTTTGCTGATTTTAATAAAAAACCATCTGATTATTATGAGTTAATAAAATTAAGTCCAGCTTATCAAGTTTATTTTGGAAATCTCGATTTTGTTACTATTGCAGACAATCTTGAAGAAATTATTAACACATTTGAATCTATTGAAACTGGAAGCGGAGAAGTTCTCCGTCGATTTATGAAAGAAGCACAAAGCAATTATAACATTGCTATCAAAGATTTAGTATATCGCCCTGGCGAGTCTCCTATGGAGTTAATTACATTAGAGACAGCCAAAAAGGTAAATCAATTTTTTAGTAATATTTCAAAAGATATTAGAAAACGATTTAAAAATATAAAATTAATTCATATATTAGAATTTCCTGTATTATTTTTAGGTGCTAAACCAAGTGATACACCTTCTTTTTATAGCTTTATGAACTTTGCCGATTTTGGGTTAGGTACATGGCACCCAAAAAATGGAATGTATAGTGTAATTTTAGCAATGGAAGCTTTAGCAAAAGAGCTAGGAGTCATTATTGAGACTGATGCTAATGTTGAAAAAATAATAGTCAAAAAAGAAGAAGCCATAGGTATTCAAGTAAACGGACAAATTATTACTAGTGATGTTGTTTTGAGTGGGGCAGATTATCATCATACAGAAACACTTTTAGACCTAAAAGACCGTCAATATTCAGAAAAATATTGGGATAAAAAAACATTCGCACCATCTTCTCTCCTATTTTATGTAGGTTTTGACAAGAAAATAGAAAACGTAGAGCATCATTCTTTATTCTTTGATGTAGATTTTGACCAACATGCTTCAGCTATATATGATTATCCAAAATGGCCTGAAGACCCTTTGTTTTATGCTAGTTTTCCATCCAAAACTGATGAAAATTCTGCACCAAAAGGAAAAGAAGCTGCTATATTTTTAATTCCTTTAGCCCCTAATTTAACAGATAATGAAGCATTAAGAGCAAAATATTTTGATAAAATCATTACACGATTTGAGTCATTAACCAATCAGAAAATAAAAGAAAACATAATCTTTAAAGAGAGTTTTTGCGTAAATGATTTTATAAAGGAATACAATTCCTATAAAGGAAATGCTTATGGAATGGCAAATACACTATTACAAACAGCCTTTTTAAGACCTAAATTAAAGAGTAAAAAAGTTAAAAACTTATATTTCACAGGACAGTTAACGGTTCCAGGACCAGGAGTTCCTCCTTCTTTAATTTCAGGAAAACTAGTATCGGATTTAATCGAAAAATATCAATAAACCATGAAAGCACTATTTGATAAAGTTTCTAATGATTGCAGTATAAGCGTTACAAAAGCTTACAGCACATCATTCTCATCTGCCGTAAAAATGCTTGCTCCATGCATTAGACAAGACATTTATAACATTTATGGTTTTGTACGTTTTGCTGATGAAATCGTTGATTCATTTCATGATTATGATAAAGAAGTACTTTTTAATAAATTTGAAAAAGATTTAGAAGATGCTCTAATACATAAAATTAGTTTGAATCCTATATTAAATTCATTTCAGCATACGGTTCATAAATATGATATTCCAAAAGATATGATTGCTGCGTTCATGAAAAGTATGCGCTTGGATTTAAGTAAAAACACATACAACACTACAGAAGAATACCAAGAATATATTTATGGTTCTGCAGATGTAGTAGGTTTAATGTGTTTAAAAGTTTTTGTGAAAGGCAATACTAAAAAGTATGACGAATTAAAAGAATCTGCCATGCGATTGGGTTCGGCATTTCAAAAGGTAAATTTTTTAAGAGATTTAAAAGCCGATTTTGAAGATTTGAGTCGTACTTATTTTCCAAATACGGATTTAAATCAATTAGATGAAAAATCAAAACAAGAAATAATTACAGATATTGAAGGTGATTTTGAAGCTGCTTTTAAAGGCATAAAAAGCCTTCCTCTTGAGGCTAAGTTTGGTGTTTACACAGCTTATAGGTACTATAAAAAATTATTAAAAAAATTACAAAACACACCGTCATTAGAAATTAAAAACACAAGGATTAGAGTTTCAGATTACCAAAAAGTTCAATTACTAGCTAGATGCTATGTAAAATATAGATTAAGAATCATTTAAAAAAACAGATAAAATGCTACTACAAATAGTTGTTTTCCTACTTACCTTTTGCATGATGGAATTTATGGCTTGGTTTACACATAAGTATGTAATGCACGGTTTTTTATGGAGTTTACACAGAGACCATCACAAAAAAGATCATCAATCATGGTTTGAAAGAAATGATGCTTTTTTTATTTTTTATGCTATAGTAAGTATAAGCTGTTTTTATACTTGGAGCATCGGAACATTTGAATTAGGTCTTGCTATTGGCTTAGGCATCTTGGCTTACGGAATAGCTTATTTCTTAGTTCATGACATCTTTATTCACCAACGATTTAAGCTCTTTAGAAATGCTAATAACAAATATGCAAGAGGAGTTAGAAGAGCGCACAAAATGCACCACAAACACCTTGGAAAAGAAAAAGGAGAATGCTTTGGTATGCTTGTTGTGCCGTGGAAATATTTTAAAAACTAAATAAAAAAAGCTCCTAAAAGGAGCTTTTTTTATTTCACTATTTCTTGAAGAGGTTTCAACTGATCTATATCAATATTGGCTTTCCTAATTAATCCTATAATATTCAAAATATTTGTTGGATTCATATCTTTACCTAAGATTCTAACAACAGCAAATCCATTTTCAGTTCTATTGGCAAATACAACAAATTCATCGATATGCTCATCTTCCCCTACAAAATAAATAGAAGCTCCGTTATTACCAGAACCAAACTTCATTAATTGGTTATAAGAAGTAGTATCTTTTAAAATAGTTTTCACTTTTTGAACTTCAACATCGTAATTAGTAATATTAGTTGAGTCTTTTTTAAAAGCCAAAACATTCATTTTATCAAAGGCTTTTAATGCCTCCTTATCCGTAGTTGTCAGTTCCATTTTTTCTGTATTTATTATATCTGAACCTATATCTAAACTTATAAAATTCTTCGATTCTGTATTTTCTACAAAATACTTTTGCAACGAAGGTTTATTAGTACAACTGACTAATGTAATCATCAAAAATAATAATAGGGCTAAATTTTTCATATGTATATATTTATTGTCTTTAAAGATAAAAGAAAAGCCATGAGAAAATTTCATCATGGCAATTTCATCTTATTTCTTTGAAGCTTTTTTTAATTCCTCTTTTCCGGGTAAATTCATTCTTTCAGTTAAAGAAGAAATTTCGTCTAAGTTAAATTCTCCTGTTAATGATAAAATAACAGTGGGTGTATCTTTTAAATCTCCTTCCATAAACAACAGCAACTCTTTAACAATAGAGCTATTCGCTGCCGATTTAATATAAATTTTCACGTTTTTACCATCATTGTTTACACGCATTAATTCTTCTAAAGTACTAGACTTCAAATAGCTTGTTACAGATGATTTCATCTCATTAGAAATCTTAGCATTTGAAGTTGTAAAAACTTTCAAATTTTCTAATTTTTTTAACAACGTAAGGTATTGTTGCATTTCTTTATCTTTTACATCTACTTTTACCTTACTCATTAATTCAAACATTTTTTTGTTTACAACGACTGAATTAACCTCATCCTTATCTTCAAACTTATCAAATGAAGACTGTGCAAACATAAATGTAGGCAAAACGACTAATAATAATACTATAACTTTTTTCATGATCTTTTTATTTAAAAATTGTTTTTTTAGTTTTTTCATATTCATCTAAGTAAGATACAGTTTCCATTCCAGAATTTATATTGTTGGCCACCAATTCTAAAGCTTTATGTGTTTCAATAAAAGCTTCTTCTGGACTTTTAAAAGTACCTAAATCTTCTTGTTTAGAAATGTCATTTTGCATATAGAAGTAAGTTCCTAACAGGGTTACTAAAACGATACTTGCTGCAATTCCAAACCATTTATTATTTTTTTTCTTTTTCGGAATTATAAAATCTTTTGTTGTCTCTTCTTTAGAAATAGTATAATACCCAAAAAGAGATTGATATTGAATCAAATGTGAAGGAACATTTTGAGAAGAGAAATAAGTTTTCAATTCTTTTTCTTCTTGCAATGAAGTATTGCCTTCTAAATACTTTTCTAGTAATTGTTCTATTTTATATGATTCCATAATTTATAACTGACTAAATTTTTCTTTAATTGTTTTTCTAGCTCTTGATAATGAAACTCTAATAGCAGTTTCATTCATATCTAATATTTTTGCAATCTCTGCAAACTCATATTCCTCTATTTCTCTTAACTGCACAATCATTTTTTGTTGTTCAGGCAGTGTATTTATTATTTTCTCTACAAATGACAAATTATCTCTATCAACAATTTGTTTTTCTAAAAATGAATTGTCACTATAATTTGTATGAACTAATGATAAATTAGTACTTCGCTTTGACTTTAATTGATCCAAACAATAATTTTTTGTCATTGTCATGGCCATGGCTTCAACACTTTTAAATGCCTTTGTATCTGCTTTCCATAATTTCAACAATACTTCTTGTGTAGCATCTTCAGCCTCTTCTGTACTAACCAACATTCTTTTTGCTAAACGAAAAAGTTTATCTTTAAAAGGTTTTATTAGAGTGACAAACTCTTGTTGATTCATATTATAGTTAGTTTATAAAGTTAAGACGAATGTAAATTAATTTTGTTACATCTAAACTAAATAACACTAATTTTACGTACCAAAAAATCAATTTTGCAGTTATATAATTATATTTTATTTTTATTAAAAAATACAAGCTATGAAATTAAAGATTAACGTATTCCCTAAAAACATCTATAAATTCATGAATAAAAGAATCAGTACAGTGCTATTATTAGCAGTAAGTTTTCTATTTGTTTTTCAGAATTGTAGTGATGATTATGATGATGTTATTCATCTCAGGACTACCAATGAATTTATATGGAATGGATTAAATCAATATTATCTATGGCAAAAAGAATCTCCAGATTTAGCCGATAACCGTTTCAGTTCGAATGCCAGTTTTCAAGATTTTTTAAGTGCATATTCTCCTGAAAACTTATTTGAAGAATTAAGATATCAACCTGGAGTTGTAGATAGATTTAGTGTTATTTTTAATGATTATGATGTTTTAGAAGGAATTTTACAAGGTACTACAAAGAATAGTGGTGTTGATTATGGACTTAAACGAAAAGCAGCAGGATCAACAGAGGCTTTTGGTTTTGTTAGGTACATTTTACCCAATTCTGATGCATCATCAAAAAACATACAACGAGGGGATATATTTTATGCCGTAAACGGTATTCCATTAACAGTCAATAGTGAAGGGAGGTTAAATCCCTCTGGATTATCTGATGACACTTTTACGCTAAATATGGCTGATTATGATAATGGTAATATTACTCCAAATGGCAATAGCGTTACCTTAACAAAAACGGTTTATTCAGAAAATCCAGTTTTCATTAAAAATGTACATAATGTAGGTTCTAAAAAAGTAGGTTACTTAATGTATAATGGTTTTTATACTAATTATGAAAATGAATTAAATGATGCATTTGCTTATTTTCAAGGACAAGGAATAACTCATTTAATACTAGATATAAGATACAACAGTGGTGGATCTGTTAATATAGCTACAAAACTAGCAAGCATGATAACAGGTCAATTTAACGGACAAATTTTTGCGAAACAAGAATGGAATGAAAAACGATTAGCTTATTACAATGCTGTAAATCCTGAAGCTTTAATCAACAGATACACTTCTTCATTAAGTAATGGAGCTGGGATTAACAGTTTAAATTTAGACAAGCTATATATTTTAACTTCAAAATCAACCGCTTCCGCTAGCGAATTAGTTATAAATAGTTTAAAACCTTATATTAATATAATCCAACTTGGAGATGTTACTACTGGAAAAAACGTAGGCTCAATAACGCTATATGATTCTCCAACTTATAGAAAAGAAAATGTGAATCCGAACCACAAATATGCAATGCAACCAATCGTTTTAAAAATTGTAGATAAAAACAATAAAGGAGATTATCAAGATGGAATTTCTCCAAATATTCCTTTTATTGAAAATCTTGCTAACTTAGGTGTTTTAGGAGAAGATACTGAGCCTTTATTGAGCATAGCATTGAGTTACATAAACACCAATGGTAGAATAAACCTCTACACAGATGCAAAAGTCTTTGAACACATTACTGATTCTAAAAACATAGATGGCATTGAAAAAGGAATGTATATCGAAAATCCACAAAATATAAATAGAGAATAATAAAAAGGCTTCCTGATTAGGAAGCCTTTTTATTAGATATAAGGTAAGCTAAATTATTAGTTAAAATAAAATCCTGCTGGAATTACTCCAACGGTATATTGCTTTTCTAATGCTCCAGTATTTGAATAAATATATACTTCTCCGTTTGAGTTATAATCTACTGCATCTCCAACATATATTTTATTATTTTCAACTGCAAAACTATATACGCCATATACACCTTGATCACTTGTTGAAAACAAAGCAGTTGTTGGCAAACTTGTAGCTGTTAAATTCATTTTAAAAACATCAGAATCTTGGGTATAAAAAATAGAATTATCTGCTATATATAAATTTGAAGGATGATTTCCAGAAGCGAAGTCTATAGTACCTGTAACAGCTTCATTTGTTAAATTTATTGTTACCAGTTTTCCTAAAGTTTCATCATTAGTCCAAGCCGCTTTACCACCACAGATAACATATAAATTTCCGTTATTGATTTTTAAAGAATTTGGCACATCTCCTACAGCAATAGTATTGGTAACAATATTAGAAGTCGAATTAATCACAGAAATAGAATTTCCATATCCATATCCTCCTTGATGAGCAACATATAATTTCCCGTTATTTTCAATGATTCGTTCTGGGCCTTCCACAACTGAAATTGAAGAAGAAACAGTATAAGATGATAAATTAATAACAGCTACATAATCATCTGTAGTTACACCTCCATCACCCCAATTAGTTACATATCCTTTTCCGTTAGCAAAAGTAATAAATCTAGGATTATCTAAACCTGTATCAATTGTGGCTACATATTCTAATGTATAACGATTTACAACTTCAATTTTATTAGAAGCATTAAGAACTACAAAAGCTAAATCTTCATAAAATCCAATATCCTGCCCAGTATTACCTAATACTTTAGTAGGATTAACCGCTAAGAATGCGTTGTTTTGAAACGTCACAAAATCATTAGATAAATATGAAATCGAACTATTATCTTGTCCGAAATTACCTTGATTTAGAATCAAAACTCCTTCATCATAAGCTCCAAGTGGCTCATTATTTTCAATTATTGTATTGTCATCATCAGAAGAACAAGAACTAAAAAACACAGCAACTGCTGCAATTATAAATACTCTTTTTAAAATCATTTTATGTTAAAAATTAAAGGTTAAATTCATCATATAATTTCGACCAGGTAATGGTCTTGAGGCAACATTTTGATAGGGTTTATTCTCCAAATTCAAAACTTGAAACCCTATTATGATTGCCTTTTTTGAGCCTATTCTATAATCAATAGCTGCATTTGAAACAAAATATTCTTTTAGTTTATAAACATTATCGCTTGAAGTAAAAACTTCGCCATTAAATAAATTTTGATAATTAACAGAAACTCTTTTATAGCGATAAGCAATACTAGAAGTTGCTTTGTGAAAAGGAACATAAATTAATTGCTTTTTTGTATCCTCATTTTCTGAAACCGTATAAGCATAAGTACCATTGATTTGTAAACTGGAATTCTTAAATTCTTTTTGCCAATTCAACAAACCTTCAATTCCATAAATCTTCACATTATCCGTATTGATAGGTTGCCATTGACCCGAAATATTAGGTAACCAACGCAACATATCTGTAATTTTTGAATAATAGGCCGTTGTAGTTAAAGAGAATTTTTTATAAGTAAAAACCTGTCCTATTTCAGCCTGTAAAGAACTTTCTGGTTTTAAATTTAAATTACCACTACCTTGCCAATACAAATCGTTAAAGGTTGGAATTCTAAAATTTTTTGAACCCGAAAATTTAAGGGCATACCAATTACATATTTTTATATTTCCTCCTATTGCATACAATAAAGGGCTTTTATAATTAGATGTAATTTCTTTTCGAAGACTTGCTTCATAAGAAAAAGAATTTGTAAGTTGGTGTTTCATCAACACACTAAACGAACCAATTTGTCTGGTATTTTTGGATAAATCAGAACCACTTCCTGTATTTTGAGTGTAATCAATTATAGAATTTAATTTAATTTTTGAAGACAGCTTATAGAGTAAATCATATTTTGCAATAAATGTATTTGCCTTACCTGTTGAGAAGGTCTCTGAGTTTTTATTCTCAAAATATTTATATTCTTCGGTCAAATAGGCTATTTTAGTTTTTGAAGTAAATAACCCTGCATAATTTGTCCATTCAAACAAATTTCTAGTATTAAAATCTAAGTATTTACTCTTTGAAGGAGAGGCAATTGTACCTGAAAAATATCTTTCGCCATCAAATAAATAACCAAAAAATTTAATACTGTTATTTTGATTAATCTTATAACCTATGTGTGAATTAAAACTGGTATTTTGGTATTGACCATTTTCATTTTTCTTCTTATATCCTATATATTCATAGTCATTATCAGATTGATTGTGCGTTATACTAGCGTAAGCAGCAACCTTTTTAGTAGCAATATCTAAATTATAATGTGTGCCTAAAGTGGCAAAGCTTCCATAATTGAATCGCAATTGATTATTGAATTTTTCTTTAAAAGAAACTTCATTATTTAGATGAATTGTTCCACCAATAGCTCCACTTCCATAAATAACACTTCCACCACCTGCTCTAACAGTAATAGAATTAAAATCGCGAGTAGTTAATGTATTAAAATCGGTTTGTCCATTTAACTGTGAATTGATATTAATTCCATTCCAAACTACAGCTGTTTGCTGAGCAGTAGTTCCTCTAAACGAAGGAGAAGAAACCATTCCGTTACCATTTTCTTTAAAATAAATAACTGAATTATAACGCAGCAATGAAGTTAGTGATGCTTGATTTTTTTGAATAATACTATCAGTAAGTATAGTTGTATTTTGTGAATTAGAAAAGTTTTTTAATTGCGTATCAGTAAGCACCACTTCTCGTAAATGAAAAATAGAATCTTGCTGTGCCCATATAAAGGAACAAGCTGTTAAAGCAAAAAACAGAGCTAATTTTTTAAACATATTTTTTAAACCTTTTTTCCCGAAAGTTTTTACTATTTAACAAATTAGGCAGGTCTCCTGGCTTGCGTCTTGTTATTGACCTTCCCATCAAATAAATCAGAAGTTAGCAATCTGAAATTAGAAGCAATACACTTTCTAAATTCCAAATTTTAAATTCTAAATTACTCAACAGTGGTAATGTAGATAATAACAAGCTTTGTAGCTTACAGTTGCGGGTACAGCTTAGGTATTTAACCTAATTCCCTTTTAATGCTGTTCACGATTGAACAAGCAACCTTAATTCTGGTGCGAAGATACTTTTTTTATTTATAATATTTAGCTCTTAAATAAAAAATCACTTTTTCTGTTTCATTTTATAAATAAGCCATAGAAAGCCAACTATAAAATGAAGTAAAATGATTCCTCCAATAATATAAATAAAGGTATTTGAACTATCTCTCATTTTTATTGTAAAATTAAGAATTTTTCAAAAAATATTTTGCAGCATTTGTTACATATCTATAATTTTATCAAAACAAAATTCTACTTTTGCTGAAAGTTTTTCACATATGCATACAATTAAAAAAACACTTCTTTTTATTTTTTTTATACTTGGTTTAACCCAATGTAAGAAAACAGAAAACATAGCAAAAGCTACAATAAATGAAAATGAAATTAAATATGCTGAAGGTTTTTCGCTTGTAGAATATGATGATTTTTCTATTTTAAAAGTAAAAAACACTTATCCAGAATCTAATGAAACTTTCACCTATGTATTGCACAAACTAAATGCGTCAATTCCTGATAGTTTAAAACAATTTACAAGTATTCAGATTCCCATTCAAAAAATAATTGTTACCTCAACAACACATATTCCATCACTTGAAATGCTTGGTGTTGAAAATACTTTAGTGGCATTTCCTTCTTTAAATTACATCTCATCAGAAACCACAAGAGAGCGCATTGAACAAGGGAAAATTAGAGAAATTGGAAAAAACAACAGTTTAAATACAGAAGTCATTCTAGATTTGAATCCAGATGCTATAGTAGGATTTAGTGTTGATGGAGATTTAAAAGCCTATAAAAACCTAGAAAAAAGCGGTCAAAAAATAATTTACAATGCTGATTGGACCGAAAAAACACCATTAGGCAAAGCAGAATGGATTAAATTCTTTGGTGCTTTATATGACAAAAAAGAAAAAGCAAATGCCGATTTTGAAGAAATTGAAGAGAGTTACAACAAAGCGATAGAATTAGCCCAAAAAACAGAGACAAAACCTACTGTTTTTGCAGGTGCTATTTTTGAAGATCAGTGGTATTTACCACAAGGTAATAGTTGGGCTGCTCAATTTTTAAAAGAGGCAAACGGAAATTATTTATGGTCAGACACAGAAGGAACAGGTAGTTTAGCCTTATCATTTGAAACTGTTTTAGACAAAGCAAAAGACGCTGATTTTTGGATTGGACCTGGACAATTTACTTCCATTGATGAAATAGTAAAAAACAACCCTAATTACACGTATTTTAAGGCTGTTGAAGACAAAAATGTATATTCATTCAGTTCAAAAAAAGGAAAAACAGGTGGTGTCATTTATTATGAATTAGCTCCAAACAGACCTGATTTAGTTTTAAAAGATATTATTAAAATCTTACATCCTGAAGTTTTACCTAATTACGAGTTATACTTTTTTGAACAGTTGCAATAAAACGCTGTTAAAATACTTTATATTATCTTTGGGTAACACTTTAAAACAATTCACTTTTAAAAATGTTAAATAACAAAAAACACTATTTTTTATTCATAGCACTATTAGTCGTTTTAATAATATTGTTTTTTATAAACATCAGTTTAGGCTCTATCAACATTCCTAATGAAGAGATTTTAAAAGGACTTTTCAACCAAAAGATGAGTAAGGAAAGCTGGGAAATTATCCTATATAATTTTAGATTACCTAAAGCTTTTACAGCAATACTTGTTGGAATGGCATTATCTATAAGTGGTTTACTGATGCAAACTTTATTTAGAAATCCATTAGCTGGACCTTATGTTTTAGGATTAAGTTCTGGAGCTAGTTTAGGAGTTGCTTTTGTACTTTTAGGCACAGGAATTTTACCTGTCTTTCTTACTGATATATTTCTATCTTCCTATGGAATTGTTTTTGCATCAGGCTTAGGAAGTGCATTGGTTTTAATAGCCGTTTTATTAGTTTCCCAAAAACTAAAAGATACTATGGCTATTTTAATTGTTGGGTTAATGTTTGGTAGCCTTACCAGTGCCATTGTTTCAGTATTAACCTATTTTACAACAGCAGAACAATTACAAAAATTCACCTTTTGGTCGTTAGGGAGTTTAGCTAACCTAAGTTGGAAAGAAGTCAGCTTATTAGCAATACTAACTTTTATTGGCTTAAGCCTAAGTTTTTTAGTCATCAAACCATTAGATGCATTACTATTAGGAGAAAGATATGCCAACAGTCTAGGAATAGATTTCAAGAAAACACGAATTATAATTATTATAGCAACAAGTATTCTAGCAGGTAGTATTACAGCATTTGTTGGTCCAATTGCTTTTATCGGATTAGCAGTTCCTCACATGGCAAAGCTCGTTTTTCAAACCAGTAATCATTTTACTTTATTTTGGAGTACCCTTTTATTAGGAGCCATAATCCTTTTATTTTGTGATATAATAGCCCAATTGCCAGGAAGCGATTTAACTTTACCTATAAATGCCATAACATCAATGATTGGAGCACCAATTGTAATTTGGCTATTGGTTCGAAAAAGAAGTTTTAATTGATTATTTTTACAAAAATGATTCTATGCTAATTCTTACTGTAACCTTGTGAAATAACTAAATTTATTTTATTGCAAAAAAAAGTCCTACATACAACTAACCTTACCATTGGATATAAAAGTAAATCCAACAAATCCATTATTGCTAAAAATATAAATATTAATCTTCCTTCAGGAAATTTAATAGGATTAATTGGTGCTAATGGTATTGGTAAATCCACTTTACTTAAAACCATTACAGGCATTTTGAAACCTTTAGAAGGAGCCGTTTTTATAAACGACAAATCCATTGAAACATTCAAGCCACAAGATTTAGCAAAAGAATTAAGCCTTGTGTTAACAGAACATCTGCCTCCTAGTAATTTATCCGTTTATGAAATTGTAGCTTTAGGAAGACAACCCTATACCAACTGGTTAGGTAGCCTTACATTAGAAGATAAAATTAAAATTGAAGAAGCCATTAATTTAACTGAGATTGGTTTATTTCAACATAAAAAACATTTTGAAATAAGTGATGGTCAATTGCAAAAAACTTTAATTGCAAGAGCATTAGCACAAGACACTGATTTGATAATTTTAGATGAACCTACAACCCATTTAGATCTTGTACATAAAGTTACCTTACTAAAATTATTGCAAAAACTAACTCATGAAACAGGTAAAACCATTTTATATTCAACACACGATATAGATTTAGCCATACAATTATGTGATGAAATAATTGTTTTAACAGAAAATGAATTGTATCAAGATGAACCTTGTAACCTGATTACTAATGGAGTTTTAAATTCCATTTTTAAAAATGAAAACATTCAATTTGATGCTTCTTTAGGAAAATTTAATATTAAATAAAACTTATAAAGGGTTTGTCTTTTTTATGTAAAGAATTCGTAATTTAGTAAAAAAAATAAAATATGAATTTCAAACAAATAGGTACAATAGTTATCTTATTTTCAGCTATTTACTCAAATGCCCAATTAAAGGCCGTTGCATACTCAGACAAAGATCAAAAGCTAGAAGGTTTTTTAGCTACTCCAACAAAACCAAATGTAAAAAAAGCTGGGGTTGTCATTTTACATGCTTGGATGGGAATTAGCGATCACGAAAAAGAAAGTGCTGAACAACTAGCAGCACTAGGTTACTACTCATTTGTAGCTGATGTATATGGGCAAGGAAACAAACCTAATAACACAGATGAAGCTGGCAAATTAGCAGGTTATTACAAAAATGATTACACCTCTTATCAAAACCGAATTCAATTAGCGATAGATCAATTAGTAAAAGCTGGAGCAAATCCAGATGAGATTGCTGTAATAGGTTATTGTTTTGGGGGAACAGGTGCTATTGAAGCAGCAAGAGGAAGATTAAAAGTAAAAGGAATAGTTTCTTTTCATGGTGGTTTAAGTAAAGATCCCAATAGAGAAACAAAGGAGATTAGTGCCAAAGTATTAGCCTTACACGGTGCAGATGACCCTTATGTTCCAGTAAAAGATGTAACCGCTTTTGAAGATGAAATGCGCACAGCAAAAGCAGATTGGCAACTAAATATTTATGCCAATGCCGTTCATGCCTTTACACACAAAGATGCAGGAAATGATAACAGTAAAGGAGCTGCTTACAATGAAAAAGCAGACAAAAGAAGTTGGGAAGCCATGAAAACATTCTTTAATGAACTTTTCAATTAATCCAAAGAAATTACAAGAGAACAAACAAGCCTGATATTATTTCAGGCTTTATTTTTTTATTAAAATTTGTCTTTTAGCCTCACCAATTAAAAAAGCAACCGAATTAGCTAAATTATAACTTCTCACATATTGCGAAATTGGAATCGTTAAATGATTTGGAAAATCAGTTAAAACTTCCCCACTTAATCCAACGCTTTCCTTACCAAAAACCAACCAATCTCCGTCTTGAAAATCTTGCTCCAAATAAGATTTTGAAGCATGAGAACTCATCAAAAAAACACGAGCTAAATCAGGAATTTGAGCTTTCCATTCCTCCACAGATTGATATTCTTTCCAATCTAAATGCACCCAATAATCCAAACCAGAACGCTTCAAGTTTTTATCCGTAATCTCAAACCCAAAAGGATGAATTAAATGCAAACGACTTTCTGTACCCACACATAATCGACCAATGTTTCCCGTATTGTTTGGTATTTCAGGCTCTATTAAAACTATATTTAGCATTTATATATAATATATTTTGTTTATTAAAATTACACTTGCAACTTGTTCTTGCTCTTGCATTTGCACTTGACATCAACATTAATTCTTCTTTAAAAATCAAATTTCTCAACTTCAATAGCGTCTCCCGTTTTTAGCCCTTCTAATGTGGTATTTCCTATTCGAATTCGAACCAATCGCAATGTTGGAAACCCTACGGCAGCTGTCATTTTTCTTACTTGTCTAAATTTTCCTTCCGTTAAAGTTACCGAAACCCAGCTTGTTGGTCCATGTCTTTCATCTCTTATTCTTCTTCCTTCACCAATATAGTCTGGCAATTGGAGTATTAGATGTGCTTTACAATTTCGCGTCAGATATTTAGAACCATTTAATCCTATCTCTACGCCCGAAATCATTTTATCAACAGCCTCTTGCGTAATAATACCATCCACCTGAGCATAGTACTCTTTTTCAACTTTTTTACTTCTAACCGCTTCACTCATCTTGCCATCAGTAGTCAAGAACAACAATCCTTCAGAATCTTCATCTAATCGACCAATAGCCATTGTACCTTCGGGAAAAGAATGCAATTCCCCTAACAAACGCTTTTTTCGCTTTTGTTCATAGATAAACTGACTTAAATAACTGTGTGGTTTATGCAATAAAAAATGATGGTGCATCATGAAATAAATTTCAGCAAAAATACATTTTTAAGTTGAAAACCATGAGTCTAAAATTAGAAGTTGTAATATCCCAAAATCTCAACATTATAGTATCTTTTATTTTAGTAACTTTACATAAATTTTATTTTATGAACGAATCATCACTCATTTTAATCACTTTCATCATAGCCTTAGTCATAGGTTTTTTTATTGGAAAAATGCTCTCAAAAGCACAGTCTCAATCTGAAAAATCAGGTTTAGAAGAAAAAGTAAATGGATTGATGAGCCAAATGGAACAGTTAAAAGATCAATTGACTTCAGAAAAAATACAATTTGAAAAAACGTTACTTCAAGTAAATAATGAAAAAGAAACCATTCGAACAGAGAAAGAAGTATTAGCCATACAATTATCAAAAAAAGAAGTTGATTTTGAAAATTTATGGGAACGAAACAAAGAACAAAAACAAGAAGTAGAACAATTACAAGAAAAGTTTACCAAAGAATTTGAAAATTTAGCCAATAAAATTTTGGACGAAAAATCAAATAAATTTACGGAACAGAATAAAGAGAATATGAAAAATATTCTTTCCCCATTACAAGAAAAAATCCTTCATTTTGAAAAAAAGGTAGAAGACACACACAAAGAGAGCATTGATTATCATGCTGCATTACGCCAACAAATACTTGGCTTACGCGAAATGAATGAACAAATGAGTAAGGAAACTATCAATTTAACCAAAGCCTTAAAAGGAGATAGCAAATTACAAGGAAATTGGGGAGAATTAGTTCTTGAAAGAGTATTAGAAAAATCAGGTTTAGAGAAAGGACGTGAATATGAAGTACAACAAAGTTTTACCAATGAAGAAGGAACAAGAATTCTTCCTGACGTAATTATCAATTTACCTGATGGAAAGAAAATGGTTGTGGATTCAAAAGTTTCATTAACAGCTTATGAACGATTTGTAAACGAAGAGAATGATGAAACAAAAGCCAGTTATCTAAAAGAACATGTAAATTCTATAAAAAGACATGTGGAACAACTAAGTGCTAAAAACTATCAAGATATTTACACTATGGAAAGTCCTGATTTTGTCTTGTTATTTATTCCTATTGAACCAGCTTTTGCATTAGCATTAAATGAAGACAGTTCTATTTATAACAAAGCATTTGAAAAAAACATTGTCATTGTAACACCTACTACTCTACTCGCTACTTTACGAACAATTGACAGCATGTGGACTAATCAAAAACAGCAAGAAAATGCTATTGAAATTGCAAGACAAGCAGGTGCTCTATATGATAAGTTTGAAGGATTTGTGAGTGATCTTATTAAGATTGGTAAAAAAATGGATGAAGCCAAATCTGAATATGGAAATGCGATGAACAAACTTGTTGATGGAAAAGGAAATTTAGTTACCAGTGTAGAAAAATTAAAAAAAATGGGTGCCAAAGCCAAAAAAGCACTACCAGAACCTTTACTTAAACGAGCTACTGAGATTGAAGAAAACACAAACGAGATAGAATAACATTATGAAAAAGCTAAAAAAAGTACTGATTTACGGCTCTCTTTTCATTGTTCTCCTCATTGCAGGCTATTTTACTTTCGTTTACTATGTCCCATATAGTGAAGGTGTTCGCTCGGGAGAATTAATAAAAATTAGTCATAAAGGATACATCATAAAAACTTGGGAAGGTGAAATAAGTCAAGGTATTTCTGGAGCACAAATTTTTCAATTTTCAGTGATGGATAACCAACCAGAAGTCATTGAAAAACTAAAAGACTTACAAGGTCAATATGTAAAAGTCAATTATATTGAACGTTATAGAACTTTTTATTGGTGGGGCGATACCCGTTATTTTATTACCAATGTAATTCCTGAAAAATCACCTCATTTTAGCAACTAAATTATGACAGAAAAAACCAACACTGTAAATGCTTCAAAAATTACTTTTACCGAATTAATGCTACCCTCGCATTCTAATTTTAGTGGAAAAATTCATGGAGGTTATTTATTGCAACTAATGGATCAAATTGCTTTTGCAAGTGCTTCAAAATATTCGGGGATGTATTGTGTTACTGCCTCTGTTGATACTGTTGATTTTTTAAATCCTGTTGAAATTGGAGAATTATTAACCTTAAAAGCATCTGTAAATTATGTGGGAAATAGTTCTATGATTGTTGGAATTCGAGTAGTTTCAGAAAACATTCAAACAGGGAAAGTAAAGCATTGTAACTCTAGTTATTTTACGATGGTTGCCAAAGATGAGAATGGAAAAAACGCAAAAGTTCCTACTTTAATACTATCTAATTTAGAAGAAGTTCGTCGTTTTTATGATTGCGTAATCCGAATTGATCAAAAAAGGAAGAATAAAGTATTAGAAGAAAAATTTAATCATACGTCAAAAGAAGCAATTGAGAATTTGACTTCATTTAATGTTAAATACATAAATAAAAAAGAGTAACTACTCATTTTTAATGAATTATATTCATCATACATAAAAAAAAATTATATTTGTTACTAATATACATTTTTTAAATTTTAATGATGAGTAAAAAATACGTACTGTTTGTTTTTTTAATTTTAGTTACAACCTATTTTATTTCTTGTTCAAATGACGATAAAGAAAATGAAGAATATACCCCAATTCCCACTTCGCCTGTTGTTGTAGACCTAACTCAAGTACCTTACCTTAAATTATCAGACTATCATTTTTTTGAAGGAGATTTAAAAAATCTAAATCCTTCGTTAGATGTGCTACCATACGAACCTGCAAGTTCATTATTTTCAGATTACGCACATAAGAAGCGTTTTGTTTGGATGCCAAAAAACACAAAAGCAACATACAATGGGGATGATAAAATTTTTGAATTTCCTAAGGGAGCCGTTTTAATAAAAACTTTTTATTATGACAATGTACAACCTAACAACACCACTAAAATAATAGAAACTCGTTTATTAATTAGAAAAGATGACGGATGGAAAGCTTATAATTATATATGGAATGAACAACAAACAGAAGCTAACTTAGACACTGTTGAACAAGGCGTTTTTATACCTATTACATGGATAGAAGATGGGGCAACAAAAAGTACAACTTATAAAATTCCTTCGCAGACAGAATGCATAACATGTCATAAAACCAATCCGAATCAAACAGAAAATGGCGAAATTACCATTCCTATTGGTCCTAAGCCACAAAACCTAAATACAAATTATAATTATGCAACAGGAATGCAAAACCAAATTGCCAAATGGAAAAGCGTTGGTTATTTAGGAAATGATGTTCCAAACAATATATATGCCACAGTTGATTATAGAGATACCAGTAAATCTTTAGAACTTAGAGCAAGATCTTATATAGATATTAACTGCGCCCATTGTCATAGTGTTGGAGGACACTGTGATTATGTTGCTATGCGATTTAATTTCAGCAATACCGACTTAAGTACTTTTGGAGTATGTATGACCCCTTTATTCTTTGTTGAAAATGGTCCTTTTGTTATAAATGGTGGAGATGCCAATCATTCCGAAATGATCAAACGAATGAATTCAGATCAAGGTGAATTAATGATGCCTATTATTGGACGAACATTAATACACAATGAAGGTGTACAATTAATGAGTGACTGGATCAACAGTTTACCATCTGATTGTCATTAAAAAAGAAACAACTAACCTATCCCCTATTATGAAAAAAATTACCCCTATTATTGTTTTTTTCTTCAGTATTCTACTGACTTACGCACAAGACAATTGTGCCACAGCGGTAACAGTTACTGCAGGAACCTATACTGTTGACACTATAAACGGAAACCAAGTACCTACTCCCGATTGTATAGGTGGAGGATCTCCCACTGCAGGAGAATGGTATACATATACTGCCACACAAGAATATACAGTTACCGTAACTACCGATTTGCCAATTAATATTTGTAAAGATACCCGACTACATATTTACTCTGGTAGTTGTGGAAATTTAACTTGTGTTGTAGGAGATGATGATAGTGGTACTATCCAATGCAATAGTGGAAATACAAATTCTTATTTATCTACAGCAACCTTTAATACAACTATAGGTACTACCTATTATATTGCTTTTGATAACAGATGGAGTTCATTAGGTTTTGATTTTCAAATTTCAGAAGTGCCTTATGTTGCACCACCAATTAGTTTTACACAACAAAGTATCCCTTCAAGTTCTACAATTTGCTGTGTTGTAGACATGGATGGAGATTATCTTGATGATATTGTAACGGTAAGTTCAAATTCTATGACCATCTTAAAACAATTGGCTACAGGAGGATTTACTTCTTCAACAATAGCATTACCAGGATTAACAACTACACCGGGTTGGAGTATTGCCGCTGGAGATTATGACAGAAATGGATTCAATGATTTGGTATTTGGAGGAGGAAGTAGATTAACCATAGTTAAAGCAAATGCCACAGGAACAAACTATACTGAAGTTCCATATCCTCAAAATATTTTTACACAAAGAACAAACTTCATAGACATAAACAATGATGGAAATTTAGATTTATGGGCTTGTCATGATGTAGCTCAAAGTCATTCTTATAGAAACATGGGTTCAGGAGATTTAGTTTTCGACAACACATTAATGCCTACACTTGCTGTTGGAGGTAATTATCAATCTATGTGGACAGACTATGACAATGATGGTGATATGGATATGTATTTAGCTAAATGTAGAGGAGGAGCACCTGTGGGAGATCCACAAAGAATCAATTTATTGTACAAAAATAATGGGGATGGTACTTTCACAGAATCAGGTGCTATAGCAGGTATTAATGACGGTTCACAATCATGGTCAACAGCAATAGAAGATTTTGATAATGATGGTGATTTAGATTTTTTACTATCCAACATTTCAGATCAAAATAAATTTTTCTTAAACAATGGTAATGGAACTTTTACGGATATATTTGCTACAACAGGCATAGCTTCTCAAGTGGGTTCATGGGAACTGCAAGCAGGTGATTTTAACAATGATGGCTGGGTAGATTTCTTTTGGCAAAATGGAAAAGAAATATATTTAAACAATGGAGACTTAACCTTCACAGGGTATGACCTTTCATTTAGCGAAGGAGGAATTGGTGATTTAAACAATGATGGCTTTTTAGATGTACAATATGGAAGTAATGTTTACTATAATGTACCTAATGCGAACAATTGGATAAAAATAAACCTACAAGGAGTGGCTAGTAACAGAAATGGAATTGGAGCACGTGTCGAAATATATGGTGCTTGGGGAAAACAAATCAGAGAAATAAGAAGTGGCCATGGTTTTAGCCATCAAAGTACTATGAATGCTCACTTTGGGATAGGAGCTGAAACCCAAGTAACACAAGTAATAATTCGTTGGCCATCTGGAACAATTGATGTTATAAACAATCCTTCAAGTAACCAAGCGTTGACTGTTATAGAAGGCTCAAGTCCTTTAAGTATTGTAAGTACTGAAGTAAATAAAATAACAATATATCCTAATCCTACTTCAAACAGTTTAACCATTTCAAATGCAGACAAACTAAATATTAAAAACATTACTATTTATTCTACACAAGGAAGAATAGTGAAAACTGTTCAACTTCTTGAAAATTCAATTTCAGTTGAAGATTTAGCAGAAGGGTTATACATACTAACAATTCAAACAGAAGAAGGAAATAAGTATTCTGAAAGTTTTATAAAATCAAATTAATTTTTTTATCATTTATGTAAAAAACTGTCTTTTCAATTGAAAAGACAGTTTTTTTGTAATATATATCTTGTTTTTTTATATTATTGTAAATTAATTCCATCTGATGAAAAAAATTACCCTTTTCTTTATGCTTTGTTTAACAACAAGTATAATAGCCCAAAAAAACATTGACCCTACAGAAGCTGATATAAAAACGGCGAAAACCATTAGAGAAAAACATAATAAATCGGATGTTGCCATATTAAAAAGCATAGAAAATGTTAGCTTTTCATCTAGTAAAAACCATAATACAGTTGAAGTTTTATATAAAATAAATGAAACTTTAATGAACATTAATCATAGAGCAGACATTCAAAAATATGAGTTTTATGATAGTGAATCAGAAATCAAAACTTTCAATCTAAAATATAGAAATAACAAAGCCACAAATTTTAGAGTAAACGATGAGTTTTATAAAAGTAATGATTTATTTTATAACGATGCTCGTGTAAAATATATTGAATTAGATTTTCCAGTTCAAGGATATACTTATGAATATGAAATGGAAAAGAGAATCAAAGACATCAAATATTTTACAAGTATTTATTTTAATGATGAGTTTCCTGTTATAGAGAAAGAAATTACAATTGAAGTTCCTAATTGGCTAGAATTAGAAATCAAAGAATTCAATTTTGGGCAAAATGATATTAAAAAAACCATCACAGATAAAGATGGAATTAAAACATACAAATACAGTATAAAAAACATTGAGCCAAGTGCTAAAGAAGGTAATCTTCCTGGTCCTAGTTACTTATATCCTCATATTTTATGTATTGCCAAATCATTTACAGAAAAAGGCGAGAAAAAAATACTTTTCAATTCAACTGCAGATTTATACAGTTGGTACAAGTCATTAATTGATTCCATGAATAATGACCCTGCAGCACTTCAAACAAAAGTAAAAGAATTAACAGCAAGTACTAAAAACGATGAAGAAAAAATTAAAAACATCTACTATTGGGTTCAAGACAACATAAGATATATAGCTTTTGAGGACGGAATTGCCGGTTTTAAACCAGATGATGCGCAAAATGTATTTCAAAAAAGATATGGAGATTGTAAAGGAATGGCAAATTTGACAAAACAAATGCTTAAACTAGCTGGATTTGATGCAAGAGTAACTTGGATAGGAACAAATCACATAGCTTATGACTACAGCATTCCTTCCCTTTCAGTAGACAATCACATGATTTGTACTTTATTTAAAGATGGTAAAAAATACTTTTTAGATGGAACCGAAAAATACAATTCATTTGGTGAATATGCTGAGCGTATTCAAGGAAAAGAAGTACTTATAGAAGATGGAGCCAAATTTATTGTAGATAAAGTTCCCGTAATAGATTCAAAAGCCAATACAGATAAAATTGTTATTAACTATAAGATAGAAAATGACAATTTGGTTGGAACCATAAACAAAGAATTCAGTGGAGAAAGTAGAGCCTCATTTCTTTACAACTATAACAATGTAAAAAATGACAAAAAAGAAGATGCTTTAAAATGGTTTATTGCATCAAATGATAAAAATTATGCCATTTCAAATATTAAAACTTCTGATATAAACAACAGAGATAAAACTTTAGAATTGAGTTATGATGTCAATTTAGCCAATCAAGTTTCTAGTTTTGATAACGAGATATACATAGATATAGATTATGATAAAGAATACCAACACTTAAATTTAAAAGAGCGTAAAAAAGATTTCATGTTAAGCTACAAAACATTTGATGACATAACAGTAAATTTAGAAATTCCTGAAGGGTATAAAGTTTCAAAATTGCCTACAAATTTAGATGTAAAAACAACAGATTATGATTTTTCATTAAAATATGAAGTGAAAGGAAATAAGATTATCTATAAAAAACAATTCAACTTTAAAAAAGGAATCATTAAAGCATCTGGTCTTGAAGAATGGAAAAAAAACCATGAGAGTTTATTAAAAAATTATGCTGAACAAATTGTATTAACTAAATAATGAAAATGAAACTAAAATTTACCCTACTATTCCTTTTTGGAATACTTTTTATTTCAAATGCACAAGACAAAAATAAAATCGCTAAAGAATTCTTTTGGGGAGCAAATGACGCCTATAAAAACATAACTACTATTCCTGAAAAATACAAAAATGAGTCAGCAGTAGAAATCATTAAATATGAAAACTACGATTACCATAAATTTGGAAAATCAATAACATACACCACATCATTTAGAAAAAGAATCAAGCTACTTGACCAAGCATCAGTAACTGATTATTCTGAATTTTCGTATGGAAAAAACGCTACCGTAGGAATAAAAATCATTAAACCTGACGGAAAAGAAATAGAGATTGATATAAAAAAGGAAGCTGTTGAGCAAGATAATCAAATTAAAATAGCCGTTTCAAATTTAGAGATTGGTGACATCATTGATTATTATAGCCAAGTTTCAGATATGTTTACTTCTACTTATGAATACGGTTTTGACCCTGTAGAAAAAACTCTAGGAAGTACTTATCCTATTATGAATTACAAATTAGAATTTCAGACAGAAAATGATTTTTTTGTAAACTTCAACACATATAATGGTGCACCAAAACTAAAAGAAATTCCAATCAAAAAAGGAAACGAAAGAAAGTATGAATTAGAAGCAAAAGACATTGAGAAAAATGATTTTCCACGTTGGTTTTTACCTTTAGTAGAACTTCCATGTTATAAATTTCAAGTATTTTTTGCCCGTTCAGGAAAATTTGAAGAAAGAGCAGAAGCCTTCTTACCCGAAAGCGAAAAAATTGTTAAATCAGTCGTTTCAAAAAAAGATGTATTTGATTTTTATAATAGTAAATTTAAACCATCAGGCGATATTAATGTAATTGAAACCTTTTTAAAAGGAAAATCATTTAAAACTACAGAAGAAAAAGTAAAAGAAGTTTATTATTTTACAAGACATCAATTTTACACAAGATATGTGGAAGCCTTTGTTATAGACGAAGCTAAAATTATGTATCCTTTTGATTTATATGGTTACAATCCTATCTTTTTTACTAAAGAACAACAGTTTATTAACTATTTCATGCAATTCTTAAGAAAAAGCAAAATAGATTTTGATATTATTGTTACAACAGGAAGAGAAAACGGCCCAATAAAAGACATACTTATTGAATCAAACAGTAGAATTTTATTGAAAATATATACTGAAAATCCAATTTATTTTGGTTTCTTCACACCTTACTCTTCACCTGATATTTTTATGTCAGAGATAGAATTTACAGATGCTTATGCTCTAAAAGTTGAAAATAATAAAAAAGTAGACGACATTGTAGAAATTAAACTACCAGGAACAACTTACAAAGACAATGTTACAAAAGTAACAACCAATCTTAAGCTTTCTCCAGACTTCAATGATATCATTATCAATAAGACATCTTCTTTATATGGACACAACAAAGAATTTGAACAAGAAGCAAAAGTTCTTTTTTATGATTATGTAAATGAAGATTATGAAAAATATGGTACAACTCCTGTTTTAGATTTGGTTAGCAACAAAAAGAAAAAAGAGCAGTATAAAAAAGAATTTGATGCTTTAATTAAAAAAATTAAAGTCACAAAGAACGAAAGATTTAAGTCAGAAGCAGAAAATGAATATGGTGTAAAATTAGATAAGCATGAACTTATTATGAAGAACACAGGTCGTTTTGGTAAAAATGATCCATTATCTTTTGAAGAAAATTTTACCATTACAAACAGCTTAATAAAAAAAGCAGGACCAAATTATATATTGGAAATTGGAAAATTCATTACTTCACAAGTTGATATTGAAGAAAAAGAAGCTGCTAGAACAAATAACATATATAGTGTATTTCCTAGAACCTATGAATACACTATTGTTTTAGATGTTCCACAAGGATATACAATCTCTGGATTAGAAAAACTAAACACTACTATTGAAAACGAAACAGGTAGTTTTAAAACAACAGCAGAAATAAAAAACAATAAACTTACTATTGTTTCAACTAAATGCTATTATCACTATTTTGAACCTAATGCCAATTGGAAAAAGATGATAGCCTTTTTAGATGCAGCCTATCAATTTTCACAAGAAAAAATATTATTAAAAAAGAACTAAAAAAAATCCCAATCAATTGATTGGGATTTTTTTTTAAAATACTCTAACGAGATTAAAGCCAAAAGCTATTTGACCTTTATCCCACTTTCCTGTTGTATTTCCTAAGAAGCCACTTTCGTGCATGGCTTGCGAATTTGTAAAATGCATTTGAAAAACATGTCCCCCCGTTTCTAAATCAAAACCAATAGATAATGGATTCGTAAAAGGTGAGTTTGAAGCCCTGTTTAAATGAGCTGCATAATCCATATTAAACGACCATCTTGAAGTAAGTTTATACCTTCCTCCCATTCCAATAGCAAATTGACTATTATCTTGATTATCGTCAGCTACATAATTTTCATGAAAATAAGTAGGAGCAAGTTCTAATGATAATTTATCGCTAAACTTTCTTGATATTAAAATTTGATTCACATAACTCAATCGGTCTTCAAACTCAAGTAAAGGCAATAATTCTTTTTCTAAGGCTGTATTAATAGCTAAACTATTAAACCCTACAATTTCAAAAGGAAATCCATCAACCTCTTGATGCATTAAACTATACTTTCCAGCTACTTCATAAGTTTTATTAAAACCACTTCTAGAAGCATGGACGTTTAACCAAGGCGTTACTCCATAAACAAATTGTAATCTAGTATTGGCATTATCTAAGCCAAAAAAATCATCAAATCCATTTTTTAAATAATCAAATCGATGAGAGACAACAAAATAAAAATCTCCCTTAGCAGCTAATTTTGTAGACTCAAGATTGACGATTTTTAACGATTTAAAAGCAGATTGAACCCGTTTATCAACAGCAACTGTATCAATTTCATTTAATAAATCATCTTGAGCAGCCACAAGAACAGGAAAAAACAATAGAGCTAAAATATACTTCTTCATACAATTACTTTAATATATTTCTTCCATTATGAACACTCCTTTTCTTAGCACAGCAATTTGAAACCAAAACATCAATAAATGTGTTTCGATTAAATACGTATTTTTTTTTCATAGCAATTGGTATTTATTTTAAGGTTATTTGATCCATTTTTACTTCTTCTAATAACTCATCATAGCCAATAAATCTGCCTTTAAAAGTTATAGAATCATTAATTTTTACATGAGATAAATCATCGGTAACAATACCAAACAATTTTTCATCCACTGTAATTGATTTTTCAGAAAGGTTAATCGCTGTTACTTTTCCAGTAACCGATATCGTCTTATCTAAATATTTAGCATTAGCGGCCGTTTCATCTTTAGAATAATCTTCGATTAATTGAGTAACAGTAAGATTAAAAGAAGCCTTTTCTTCAGAAATATTTCTGTGTGATTTATAAATATACTTGTAGGCTCCAAAAGACACAAGAGCAATCAACAAAAAAAATATTATTATTTTCTTTTTCATTTTTAATTTTTTATATCCAAATTTAACAAAAATTATTAACTTTATACAAAAAAAAAGCTATGATTAAAACTAAATTGTTAATTGCAATGTTGGTTCTATTAAACTTATCGTGTACAAATAATTCAGAAGACGATTTGGTAATAGCAACTGAAATTCCAACAAATGTAACCTACAACTCAAACGTAAAATCAATTATTGACAGCAACTGTATTGTTTGTCATGCAGCAACACCTGTTAACGGAGCACCCATGTCATTAGTAACATTTGACCAAGTAAAAGAAGCTGTGTTAAACAGAGGATTATTAGATAGAATTTCAAGACCAAATGGTGCCCCAGGATTAATGCCTAATGGCGGACCAAGACTTCCTCAACAAACAATAGACATTATTGTTAAATGGAATTCTGACGGATTAATAGAGTAAAAACACACTTAAATATATAGAATCATGAGTAAAAAAATAATTGCATTAGCCATCGTTGTTCTTTTTAGCTTCACTCCTATTCTGGAAAAAAAAGTAACTAAAACAGGTACCATAACTTTTGAAGCATCAGTACCTTCATTTGAAGAAGTAAAAGCCAAAAACGAATCTGTAACTGGAATTTTAAATACAGAAAATGGTGAAATAGCTGCTTTAGCATTAATGAAAGGATTTCGTTTTAAAGTAGCACTTATGGAAGAACATTTCAATGAAAATTATATTGAAAGCAGCAAATATCCAAAAGCTACTTTTAAAGGAAAAATAGCCGATTTTGACTATTCAAAGCTAACAACAACAGCAAAAGAATATACAATAAAAGGAAAACTAGAGTTACACGGAAAAACAAAAGACATAACAATAATAGGAAAACTGAAAAAAGATGGAGAAAGCATCAATTTAGTATCTAATTTTAGTGTTAATGTTGATGATTTTGCCATTGAAATACCTAGCGTTGTCAGTAAAAAACTTGCAAAAAAAGTGAATGTTTCACTAGATTTTGATTTAAAATAAAATACAATACAATCACTTTTTTAATACTTTCATAAAAAAAATCAAGCAAATTTTTATTTGCCTTTTACTTATAACCTCCGAAGAAGGAACTCTTACAATTATTGCAACAGAAATTTCTAAAGATTTACCTAAAGACAGTTTCATTATCCCTGAAGATTTTGAAAAAATAACTATGGAAGAATTTACAGAAAGAATGGGTGGTTAATAGCTATTCAAAAGAAATATATAAAAGCAGCTCTATTCAATTAAAGCTGCTTTTTTTTTGAATTAATCTAGCGTTACTTTATCAAATGAATTTAACTTATCTAAATGTAAAATGGTTCTAGTATCATCTATATTTCTATTATACATCAAATTAAATTTTGCGCCATAAACAACCTCTTTAAGAGTATAAGAAGTTCGTTTTACCACATGCGTACTATACATATCGTCAAACGTTTTTACATAAACAATAATTTCACCATCAATAGTTTCATAATCTTCTTTTGTGAAATTATACAACGGACTTTCTTTTGTGATAGGATGAACCAATGTCCAACTCAACATTAAAGAATTAATTTTTTCCAATTCTAAATCAAGTTGATAAAAAGTATTGACTTGTTTGCCTTTTTCTTCAATACTTAATCCTAAAGTCACCTTTGCTTCTACTTCAAAAAGATTAGTGTTTTTAAAAGGAGTCATTCTTAGCATTAAAGCAGTTCCTTCATCATAAGGAGAAATCAAAGCATTTTCCGAAAAACGAATAAAAGCTTCCGACTTACTAAAACGACCAAAAAACAAACCCGTAGCAATAGCAAACGTTAGTAATCCTATTAAGGCTTCAATAGAAGAAACTAAACTGGCTAAAAAACCTGTTGGATTTATATGCCCATAACCCACAGTCGTATACGTTTGAATACTAAAAAAGAAAGCTTGACCAAATTTTTCAAGATTATTATCGGCATTAATTCCATTTAAGTGTTCAACTCCAATGAAGTAATATAACGTGGCAAAAAAAAGATTTACCACAAAATAAAACAACAAAATCACAGTTAAAAATTTCCATCTAGGAATATTAATCATGGTGTGATACCAACTAACGCTCTCAAAAACGCCAATGCCCACTTTTTTAATATTGGCATCTCCATTTTTTGAAATAAAGCGCCCTCCATAATTAGATGCATTTGTTCCAAAACCAGTATCTTTATCTAGTTTAGCCTTTTTATTTATTTTATGAAAAAAAGGTTAGTAAAAAGCAAAAATAAGCAAAACGGTTAAAACCGTTGTTATACAAAGCTTTGTAAAATTGTAGTCTTAGTTTGGAACTCGGTGTCTGATAGGTTTTGTGCTTAAAATGACAAGGTTAGGTTACTAATTCGTTACCGATTGACAACGGTAACAATACAACTTAACTGATTATACTTCAGTCTTTTGCTCTGTTTTCTCTATTTCCTTGTAACTCAATGTAATTTAATTTTAAACATTAAACATTCGAGTTATGGAGCAGACAAAAAAATCGACGTTCAAACTGCTTTTCTATCTGAAAAAGAACGAACTGAAAAAGAATGGTAACGCCCCAATTATGGCACGTATTACCATTGATGGAACACCTAAAACTTTGGGAACAAAGTTAGAAATTGACCCTAATAATTGGGATTTAAAATACGGAAGAGTTGAGGGCAAAAGTGCCACAGCTTTGAGCATTAACAAAAAACTGGACAATATACGAGGGCGTATTGACAAGATATATGAAGATATGCTGAAGCACGAGGGCTTTGCTACTGCCCAAAAAGTAAAATTATCTTTTTTGGGTGTAGGTGTAATGGATGATGCAATACTAAAAGTCTTTAACGACCAAAATGAAGATTTTAAAAAATTGGTTGAAAAGGAAGAACGCTCCCAGAGTACCTATAATAAATATATCACTGTTTACAATCATCTTACCACATTTATAAAAGAGCGTTATCATCGTGATGATATGGCTTTTCGGGAATTGACTGCCGACTTTATTCGTGAGTTTGATTTTTATCTTCGATATGATTTACAGTCCTCTCATAATACGGTCTGGGTTTACACAATGCCTGTATTAAGTCTGGTTGAATTGGCTATTAAGAAAGGTTTGATACGTGATAATCCGTTTCAGGATTATGAAATTAGTATGGAAGAAACCGACAGAGGGTACATTCTTAAAGAAGATGTTGAAAGATTTATGCTATGCGTACCATCGCACCCACGCTATGAACTTGTAAAAGACCTTTTTATTTTCAGTTGCTTTACCGGACTTGCATACGCAGATATTAAAAAATTGACAAGAAACAATATTCAATCATTCTTTGATGGACATCAGTGGATTATCAGCAAGAGGAAAAAATCAGATGTTGCATCCAATGTTCGACTAATGGAAATACCAAAACGCATCATTGAAAAATATCAGGGCACAACAAGAAATGAATTTATCTTCCCCGTTCCGACCAATGCAACCTGTAATACCCACGTAGGTAAATTGATTGGAAAAGCAGAAATTATTACAGAACAAAAAGTAACCTTTCATACGGCAAGACATACTTTTGGAACAATGTTCTTGACCGAGGGTGTACCACTTGAAAGCCTTAGCAAAATGATGGGACATAAAAATATTGCTACTACTCAGATTTATGCTAAAATCACAAGCCAGAAAATCAGTAAGGATATGGACTTAGTTGCCCCAAAATTTCAAGCTATGGAAGAAGCATTTTTAACAGCAATCTGATTAATCTTTATTACTTCATAAGCGAGCAGAACTTAACGGTTCTGCTTTTTTTATGCCCTCATTAATCCATTTTCAAATCTCTATCACAGGCTTTCATAGCCTGGTCATTTATTCTAAAAGGTTTATTAGATAATAAATTTTCCACAATCAACCGGTAAAAAGGCAGCTAAGTTATAGCGGGCTGCCATCGCACCTCCCCAACCAAAAGACTACGGCATAATGGCAAGGCAAAATGATGGCTTCGCCGGTTGTAGTGTGTTGCCTTGCCACCCTCCGGGACTTATTCCGTTTCCTTTTGGTTTTTCCGCATAGCCCGCTTGGATTATCTGCTTTCTTTTTTCCGGTTTTTCTTTTGGAAAAATGATTTGCGAAGCGAAGCGGAGAAAGCCACTAACAGGGAGCAGGAAGCGAAGAAAGCGAACGTAACAAAATGTAAAACTTTTAAAACAGGACGATTATGAACATCATAGGAAGACTGACAAAAGATGCGGAAGTACGCACATTGTCGAACGAAAAACAGGTAGTAAACTTCTCAGTTGCGACCAACGAAAGCTACCGTAACAAACAGGGCGAACGTGTAGAGCAAACAACCTATTTCGATTGTGCCTACTGGCTATCGGCAAAAGTAGCAAACCTGCTTACAAAAGGCACATTGGTAGAACTCACGGGCAGGGTAAGCACAAGGGCGTGGATAGGCAAAGACGGCGAAGCACGTTCGGGGCTAAACTTCAATACCTCACAAATCAAATTACACGGAGGTAGCAAGAAAGTAGAAACCGTACAGGCTACTGCTGCACAATCTGAAAGCAACGGATTTACAGCGCAGGGAGTAAATGACGACCTCCCATTTTAACAACTAACATTCAATCATTTTTTAACTATCAAAATTTCAAACATTATGGCACATAATATCAATTTCAACGAGAGAACAGGACGTTATTCATTCTTTAGCGTTCAACAAAAAGCGTGGCACGGTTTAGGGCAAATCGTGGAGCAATACCCAACAAGCGAAGAAGCTATTATACACGCAGGGTTAGATTATGAGGTCGAAAAATCCCCTCTATTTACCAAAGGTTCGGGCATTATCGAAACTGCCAACGGCATAGAGATAGGCAGTAGCGAATTAGCTGTACCTAACTATTTCGCCAACATACGCACCGATAACAATGCAGTATTGGGCGTAGTCGGCAAGGATTACCACATTGTACAAAACCGTGAAGCCTTTAATTTCTTTGATGCTATTGTAGGTGGTGGCGAGGGCATTCTATATGAAACCGCAGGAGCGTTAGGCAACGGAGAACGCATTTTTATCACAGCGAAACTACCCGACTATATCCGTGTAGGCAATGGCGATGATGTAACGGAAAAGTACATTTTCTTAACCACTTCGCACGATGGTAGCGGAAGTATCACAGCCGCATTTACTCCTATCAGGATTGTATGCCAAAACACACTGAATGCCTCACTACGCAGTATGACCAATGTAGTTCGTATCAAACACACTTCGGGAGCAAAACAACGTATCGAGAACGCCCACAAGATTATGGGACTTGCCAATACTTTGAGCAACCAATTAGAGGGTATTTTCAACGAGTGGACAAAAGTAAAAGTGAATGACCGAGAAGTAAGAAAGCTAATCCAGTTGGCACTTTGCCCAAACAAGGAAACGCTTGACCTTATCAAAAAAGGTGCAGACGATGAAATTTCCACCGTGTTCAAAAACACCGTTGAAGACGCATTTGCATACGCTATGATAAGCGACACACAGCAAATGGATACCACCAAAGGTACATTGTTCGGAGCTTATAACGCTGTTACAGGCTACTATCAGAACGTAAGAAATTATAAGAATGATGAAGCCAAATTACAGAGCATTGTATTGGGTGGAACTGCACAACTCAAATCACAGAAAGCATTTGAATTATGTACTGCATTTGCTTTGGACGGTGCGGAAATCCTAAACCTTAATTAAATAATAACAGGCTACCGCCTTAAACGGTGGTAGCCTACTATAAAAAATCAATATGGAAGCGAATACAATAGAAGAAGCAAAAAATCTGGCTAAAGCACAGAGCCTTGAAAAGAAGCACATAGACGAAACCATACACATTATTTACTGCAATAGAACAGAAAAATTCTATGTAGATACTAACGGTTTAATACGCCTTTGGGAACAATCATTCGGCTACTATGTAAATGGGATTTATACCTCCGAAAAATTAAACTCTTAACAGCAAAGCAATGTACATCACAGATTTAAACGGTTGCCTAATTGAAGTAACAGACCTTGACGAAGCCATAAGAATAACGGCAGACTACAAGGAATACAGGCATAAGGATAAAAGTTTTTCGGAGTTTGACAAAAGGCAAAAAGCCTATTGGGTGGATATGTACGAGAAACTGACAGCAATCAAAGAACAAGTAACAACACATTAAAATTTAAGAGCAATGAACACAAATTTTTTCAATCAAATACAGCAATTGGATTTTACAGGAGTATTGCAACTGAACATTTCTAAGGGAGTAGAAAATAACCTAATTGTATCGATTATTCTCAACAATGAGCAATGCGGAGATAGTGCCAAAAACCTCATTCCCCCATTGACATTTAACGCCACGCCCCAAGAGTTTGACGAGGGATTTTTTCAGCAGATAACCGCACCTATACAAACCGTTTCGGGTTTAATGGTCGATATGGAAGCCTTTATGAAGCAAATGGAAGCAGTCAAAATGCAATCCGAAATGGAGAAGCAGAAAGCCGAGAAAGCCAAAAAGGAAAAAGAAGCCAAAGACAAGAAATACAAAGACGGTATGGCAAAGGTGGACGAGCTGGAGAAAGAGGGCAAATTCCGTGAAGCGTGGATGAAAGTACCTGACATTACGGAGTTTCCCGAAAAAGCAGATGAGATACGCAAACGCAAAACATCATTGTCCGACAAGTTTGCAACACCGAGCCTTTTCGGAGCAATGGAAGAACCAACCGCAGAGCCACTACAAACGGTAGAAGCTACTGCCGATTATCCCATTGATGAAGCAGACGAGAACGAAGAACAGTATTAACCCTTAAAATCGAATTTATGTTATTAGCAACAGTATTACCGAGAGTTTTTATACTCAAAGATAAAGGACAGGAAATCACATTGACCGACCCCGAAACAGGTTGGAGCGTGGAAGCAGTAATGAATTTTTACGCCAATATGTACCCGATTTTGACAACTGCAAAGGTATCAGCACCGAAGATTAAGGACGATGCAGTCGAGTACAGATTTGAAAGCGTAATGGGGACAAAAGGATAATTTAAAACCGTAAAGCAATGAACTATGCAACGCAACAAAATATCGGGAACAATCCATATACCCGAACAGCAAAGGCAACAGAAGTTGCACCGACAGTTGGGCGAGTTCGCACAATGGATGCAAAGACCAAAAGACGCAGACCAAGTACAAAAAGACAAACGGAAATCCGTACCGATAGCAATGCTACCAATGGTTTTTTAAAATGTACGTTTCTGCCTAAATTGAAAACAGCACAATCTGTACAGGCTTGTAAGAAATCGGAAAGGGATTTTTATCAGTCCCTTTCCAAACTTGCCGAGCATTACAGCATTGAGCCAATGCCAACCCAACAGGATTACGGTTATCCCTACAATATGGTACTGGCTATGTGGGATATGGACACTAAAATGAAACGAAGCCTTAGAAATTGGGACGGTTTTAAATTGATACTGGACAGTAAGAAAACCTTTTTAACGAGTGAGGAAAGATACGACACAGGTACAACGCTGTTTTACATTCCTATTGTTCCACTCTTTGAAATGTTGCACGACAAACAGCGAAAACACACCGCACATTTACTGACTTCGGTTTGCAGTTATCTGTACCATATTGCCCGAATACCGTATTACAGACAGGAGGACAGTTATTTGTATTGGCTGTATGAAACGCATAAAGATTGGATAGATAATGACGATGAAACGGAAGAAACCGAAAGTTATAAAAATGAATTGAGGAAAGCGGAAACCATTGGCGACAAGATTGAGCAGAAGTTATACAACCGTATCAATCTAACGGTATTTGAACAGCGTTTAAGCCGTTTTAAAAGCCGTGATACATTTGACCACGAATGTTGGAACGTGGCTTGTAATGCCTTTGCTCTTTACACGGAATACCCGACAGCAAGTATTTTCCGAAACGCACCAATGCCCGAACAAGACCCCTATACCGATGATTGCGAAAACGAAGTTATCGGAATGGAAAAGTATATTTCCTTTATCGCAGATACTAAAGGTTGGTTGTATGAAAGCGTTAAAGACAGCATCAACAACGAGTTTAACGAGTGCGGAGTATTGGAAGAACCGACCATTAGCAAAGCCTTTGACGGCAAGAAAATATCGGTTGGAAACCTTGATTTTGAGAACCGAATGTTTGAACTATTGGACGACCTTTCATACCTATTGAATAATTATAAAACCACAGAATAATGAACAATGCAACCGACATAACAGCAAATTTCGGAACGCTTTATTTTCCTAAATCAGCATTGGTTTTTTACGAAACCAACAGCACAGAGAAAGAAACCTATGTAGAGCATTTCGATATGGATAAGGATGGCAACCCTATCAATGCCCACCCATTGACCGTAAAAGAAGCCAATGTTTTGGCAAAGTGTTTACAGACCGATGAAGAAAAGAACACCGCCTTTTTAAAGTCAAAAGGAATTTTGCCTACCAATGTTCTGCATATCAATCCGAACCTTGATAAAGGCACTGTGCTATGGTACACCAAAGCACAGCAAAGGCAACTGTATTTTGTGGACGGTTTGGACATTCCCAACGGAATGGCACAAGTACCTGCAATGCTTTGGTTAGCGAGTAAAAGCAGTCTGACTGTATTTGCTTTGGCAAACGACAGAAGACCCACCGAGAAAACACCTTTGCATTACGCCCCATTTTTCAATATCTACGAAAAAGGCAACGTATGTATGGGAACAGTAAGCATTGACATTAAAAATTCGGCTTCGGTTGAAGAATTTATACAGGCTTGGGAGCATTATTTTTTCAATTCTTATTTCAGCCATTCATTGTGCGAGAACTTGACCAAAAAGAACATCGTAACCCTTTGGAAAGACCTTGTTCATACAAACAAACCCTTTCCGAAAGAAGCATTAAAAAAGAACAGTAAAACCCTTAAAAATCTATTGTGATGAATAACGAGAAAACAAAAATACATTTCACAGATAACTATCTGTTAAACCCAACCAACCCGATTACAGTAAACCTTATCGGAGCAGGTGGCACAGGCTCAAAAGTATTGACAGCCTTGTTAGAGATAAACGAAAGTCTGACGGCTTTGGGACACGCAGGATTGTCCGTAAGGTTGTGGGATGATGATATTATCACGACTGCAAATTTAGGCAGACAGCGTTTTTTTGAAAGTGAAACAGGATTGTATAAATCCGTTGCTTTAATTAACCGTGTAAACCGTTGTATCGGTACGAATTGGAAAGCCGAGAACCGAAAATTTGAAAAGGATAATTTCGGACAGATACCCGAAGAAGCACAGGCGACCATTACAATTACTTGCGTAGATAATGTACAGGCAAGGTTTGGTGTTGCTGAAATACTGAAAGCATTAAGCAACCGCAGAAATTACCGAGATACCCCAAAGTATTGGCTGGATTTCGGCAATAGCCAAAATACAGGACAAGTGCTGTTATCTACAATCGGGGAAATTAAACAACCCAACTCAGAAAAGTACCAAACGGTGGCAAGCCTGCCATTTGTTACAGAAGAATTTGGCGAATTGCTGATGCAATCCGAACAAGAGGACAACACACCAAGTTGCTCACTTGCCGAAGCATTGGAACATCAAGATTTGTTTATCAATTCATCATTGACACAAATGGGTTGCTCCTTATTGTGGAATTTGTTTCGCAGGGGAATGACCGAATACAAAGGTTTTTTTCACAATCTGAAAGGCTTCCGAACCCACCCGATAAAAATCGCCTGACCCGAAAAGTCGGGCGGCAAAAAGACAGATCCTCCCGATGGTCGGGCAGTCTTTTTGCTTTAGATAGGTGCAACTCCATTGCCAAAATGCACCACACACAATTCCTTCTTCTTCATTTTAGCAAACAGGTTGCAGCATTATTGCGTGGGATATTCTTTATCCCATTTTTTGTATCATAACAACTTCTTTTCTTTCTACATAAGCGACCAAAGAAAAGAAGCAAAAGAACGTCGCTATATTGGTTTTGATTTCGATTATGGGAGTAGAAGCACTTTTTTAAATTCACTAAATTTGTATTCTAACAAATCAGATATATGGGAGGTGTAAAACAGAGGTGGCTTGAATTGGAAAGTAGAAATTTAAGTAGTATTCCAGATAAGAACATTTGTATCAAGCATTTTGAAGACAAAAGTATTAACCGTTTCATTAAAAAAAACTATCAAGATGGCTTTTGCGATTATTGTGGCAAGGAATTAAAAGTCGTTCCCCTTGAAGATTTAATGGAATTTATTATGGATGGAATTTCAAATTTCTACGAAGATGCTGCCAATTTTATGAGTTACAATTCAAGAGAGGGCGGTTATCTTGGAGAAATTTATACTCCTGACGAACTCATTCAAGAACACATCGAATTAAACGCTGAGCCGTTTGAAGTTATAGAAGACATCGTTAACTCAATTGAAGATATTGCTTGGGCTCAACCGGACTTGTATTATGACAATATTAAAGATGATTTAGAATTTCAGTGGAAATACTTTAAGGATATTATTAAACATAAATCCCGTTATCTTTTTTCGTCTGGAGATAGTGACCAACCTAAAGCATTACACATATTACAAGAGGTTGGCAAGCTAATATCAAAATTAAATATAATAAGGGAAATCCCGGCAGGAACAAAACTTTATCGTTGCAGACAGCACGACTTCAAAACACATTTTACTGAATTTGACGAAATTTCGGCTCCACCAAATAAAAAAGCAATTTATCCGAATAGGTTTAGTCCTTCAGGAATATCAATGTTTTATTCTGCGTTTGATATTGATACAGCAATTTTGGAAACAATAAGCAGGACAGATAAATACAAAAAGTATGTTACGATTGCAGAATTTGAAACATTAGAAAATCAGATTGTTGTTGATTTTAATAAGTTGCCTAAAATCCCAAGCATTTTCGGAATTAGAGATAAGAAACGATACTACCTTATCTTATTCCTTTACTCATTTGTAAGAGATATAACTCAACAAATTACTAAAGATGGAAAAGAGCATACCGAATATGTTCCAACGCAAGTTGTGACTGAATTTTTAAGGTATCCATTTAATAAAAATAGAAAGAATAAAATATCGGGAATTATTTACCCCTCTTCACAAAATAGAAATCAGAAATCGGCAGTGTTTTTTTGGGATGACGAATTAAGTAAAGAAAAGGTAAAATTGAATAAATTAGAACGGAGGAAAATCATTTAAATGAAAATTGACACAAAAGACATCGTAAAGCAATCTGAAAAATTCGCATTAAATGTAGCTGACCAAATTTCTAAAATTACGGTTCAACCATTTTGTGAAATATCTTTTCATTCCTTGCAGTTTAGAGATAAAGCAACACTAAAAAAGCACATAGATAAAATACCCAAAAGTGATAATCCACTTATCTATATATTACGAGTTCAGTCCCCAAAAAAGGTAAAAAGATTAATTGAATATTTTGAAAACTATCATTCTGCAAACAAGCTAAAAACAAAGAATAAAGATAGAGTTAATCTTTCCCGATACAACAAAACTTCATCGGATGTATTATACGTTGGAAGCTCAACAACAGATTTCAGGACAAGAATTAAAAATCATCTTGGTACAGAGGGAACGAGAGTTTATAGTTTACATTTATGCAAGTGGGACAATTGTTTAGAATATGATTTGAATATTTTTGCATACGAAGTCATTTCGGAAAGTAATGAAACTATCGAGCGTTTCATTGTCGAAATTCTTGAACAGCAGTTTTGGGATAAACTAAGCCCAATATTTGGCAAACGCAGTGGTTTATAAACCTACAAGAATAAATTGAGCAACTGAATTATGAAAACATTATACATTATCGGTAATGGATTTGACATCCATCATAGATTAGACACAAGATATCAAAGTTTTGCAAACTACTTGGCTGAAAATGACAGCGAAGTCTATGACCTTTTATTAAATTATTATGGACTTCCTGATATTACAAACCCCGAATTGACAGATGAAGAATATGCGTTATGGTCAAGATTTGAGCAAGCGTTAGCTGATTTAGATTACTTAACAGTATTGGACGATAATTCTGACCTAATTGCTCGCCCTGGTGCTGAGGATTTTCGAGATAGAGATTGGCATAGTTATCAGATAGAGATGGAAGAAATCATCAAAGATTTAACTACAACTCTGATTAACGACTTTAATAATTTTATCCTTGAAGTTGAATACGAAAATATTCCAAAAGACATACTAATTGACTTGGAAGATGATAGTCATTTTTTAAACTTCAATTACACTGAAACATTACAAGAAAGCTACAATATTCCCGAGGAGCGAATAACCTATATTCATAACAGAGCCAATGCAGACAACTGTACACTAATTTTAGGACACGGAACCGACCCATCGAATTTTATTGAGAAAGAAGAAGAACCGCCACAAGGTTTAAGCGAAGAAGAACTCTATGAATGGCGTGAGCAAAAGGCTGATGAATATGACTTTTCTTATGAAAGTGCTAAACAAGAAATACTATCTTATTATACAAAGGCATTTAAAAATACAACTTCAATTATAGAACACAATATTGATTTTTTTACAAATCTTACGGAGGTTGAAAAAGTTATTGTTTTGGGACATTCCATTTCAGAAGTTGATTTAAAATATTTTGAAATATTAAAAGCCAAACTAAATGAAAATGTAATTTGGAATGTTTCATATTATAGTGAGCTTGAAAAGCAAGCACACAAGGAAACATTGTTGCAACTTGGAATAAATGATAACAATATTATTCAAATAAAAATTACAGATTTAAAAAAGCAGCTTTAATTATCAGTAAAGTATTCTTGTGCAATTTTTGCTATTCCCACACTAAAATATCTACCGCCATTGATAATAACTTCAATGGCTTTTTTAAAATCGTCTGTATCGCTACCGATAAGCAGATAACTTTCAAAGCCAATTTCTAAGACGGCTTTTACCGTTTTATCTACATCAATATCACTATAGGCAATAAGTTTAATGTTTGGATATTTTGTCCTTAATTCCCGAAGCTGGGTAAGCACAATCATATCGTGAAAATCAAGGTCAATAATAAAGACTTTGGGAAGTGTCTTTAAAGAGGATAATTGAGATATTCCGTCCTCAATGTTTTCCGAACGAAACAATACATTAATTCCTGAAGCAACGAGGTCGTTGTTGGTCAAATCCAAAATTGGGCTTTTATCATTGATAAAGGCAATGCTGGTTTGGTCGAGATTGTTTACAGTTTCCATAACTATCAATTTTTAAAGTTAGTGGCAGACTGCACTAAAAAAGAAGGCGCAGGCAACTACACTTATTGGCATTAAGGCACTGGTACGCCTGACCCCCAAATAAGCGAGCGCCCACGCCTGTGACGTGAGCGTTCTTACTTATCTGTTCCGGGGTTTTAAAAATTACCAGTTTCTAATGCGGAACCTAAAGCAAAAACACTTTAAGATTTTCTATATTTTCAGATGCAAAGATACTAAACTCGTTCCGATGCCGGAACATAATAAGTGTAAAAAATGGTTATACTGTGTTGGGCTTATTGGATATATAGTTCTGTTCCAAAATTTTCAGAATATCACTTTCCTTATAGATTATTTTGCCCCCAATCTGGATAAATGGCAGGATATTATCATCACGGTATTGTTGTAAAGTTCGTTTGCTGATATGTAGCAATCCGCACATATCTTCGCCCGAAAGGTAAATTTCTCCGTTCATTACAGGACGGTAGTTTTTCAATATTTCTTCAATACGGCTTCGCAACCGTGTTATCATTTCCTGATAGGCGATGATTTCTTCGGCTTCATTCGTAAGTAAATCCATTGTCATTTGTATTGTACGGCTGTCCGGCTTCGAGCAAAGCCTGCACATCCGAAAGTTTATAGTAATTCTTGCGGTTCAGTTTGGAGTAAGGCAGTATGCCTTTATCCTTGTAGCTTTGTAAAGTCCGTTTAGTAATGTTCATCATCAGGCACACCTCCTGGTTATCGAGCCATTGTTCTTCTTTGAAAATCGAGGTATATTTATGAGTAGCATTTTCGGTCAGTTCCAAAAGCTCCTTTATATCATTCTTCATTCCGTCCAATGCGGATTTTTGCACTGCAATAACTTCCATAGTTTGCATTATTTTTCTGTGGAAGTCGAATTTATAAAGGCTTTTTGTGCGGTTGGGAAAGGTTGCGCCCGTTGGCTTTGAAAGGCAGTATTTGGCAGTTTACTTTTGTCTTAAATAAAAAAATCGGATAGTTATTTAAGCTATCCGATTTGATATTGTTCATTCACAATTTAAGGAAAATACTTTTTTAATTTCTCCGGTATTTCTACATTATTAGATTGTAAAATACTTTTATATTCATTGGTAATGGTACTTCCTTCAATAAATATATTATTAAATCTTTCCAATAACCAATCAGAATTATCTCGTTGATTATAATGCTCAACCAATCTGTTAATTATATCATTGTCAGGGGGATAATTTTTAATTACTCCGGAAATAATATCGGCTCTATCATTTACCCATAAATATGACTTATATCCCACAAAACTGCTATTGTTTAAAACCTCTTCTTTAAACGTATTTAAGAAGCCATTTCCTAACAATATTTGATGTTCATTGATAGTTGGAGAATACTCTCGTATAGCACTTATTATAGTCCTATTTGCTTCAGCTATTTCATTTTGTGGAATTAAACCATTTCTTAAAAAAGAGGTATATAATCCTAAAATATTATTACAGGATGGCAATTGAGTTTTCCAAAATTTTCTGACTTCTTCTTCGTTAAAATTAAATCTTAAAACCTTATCCGTATGGTTCGATAGAAAATCTTTTAAATAAAATTTATTGGCTTTGACAATTGCAATTAAACTATCGTTTACGAAATCTTTATTTACCTCTAAACTTTTACTAATTAGTTCCTGTTTCCTTTTAGATAAGTCAAAATCCCACTCTCCATTATTTAGTAATGTTTCCCAAAAATGTTTCAATTTTGACCTTTCTACGGAATATTCAACCTCTTGAATTAATGGAGTAATATCTTTATCCGGTGGAGTAATAGTTGGGTCAAAGTGCTTATAAATTTTATTTATCAAAGATTGCATTCCGCCCTCTATCGTTATTTTTGACATATTACTCTCCATAAATGCCCAGAAGTTTTCGATATGGAAAGTGTCTATAATGTTATCTTTATAATGAGCGCAATCATTCCTCCTGTCTTTCCAATATTTTATTTGCAATCGTAGATTGTCATTAAGGCTAAAAATTGGGTCTTTAATACGTTGCTTTGTAGCCTGGTCAATTTTTTCTTGTTGTTGTGTAGCATCAAATACATTTGCTTCCCACAGGTCTTCATTTTGTAATTTAGAGATTAGTTTATCCCATTCTCCTTGCGGAAATAGGTTTGGTTTAGTTCCTTCTATTATTCTTTCCTTCAGTATTGTCAGAAAAGCCAAATATGAAAACAATAATGATGCTCTGTTCGCTCTTGCTTTATAACAAGTAACGGCATCAGTAAATAGTACGTTTACATCTTCTGAAAAATTATTATTCTCAATCCAATTTTCAATTCGTAATTTCATTCAAATTATATTTTGCCAATTTTGCTGTTTAACATACTACAAAATTATGCAAATTTATTAGGCGGGAGGTTGAATAAACAGATTGATTATCGAGGATTTTGAATTTCCACTTCTGTTTTTTCTTTATCTTTTTTCTCACGGGAATAAACCCACAATGACAACAGCCCGAAAATAATCAGTGCATAAGCTATCCATTTACCAACTCGTTCAATAAACTTAATGGCGACCTGCTTTTCATAGGACGAAAAGCCCTCTGCTCCGGTGTCGCTTCGTCTGTAAAACTTCCGACGGTTAATCCAATAACGAAGACCCAACCCCAAAACCAAGAATATTATTCCTATAACCAATGATGCCACCATAGCCCTTACTTTTAATTTTTACCGATGATAAATTTAAAAAATATTGATTAACCTCTAAAATTATTCCTATGCGAATACGCTGAATGCTAAAACGGCTTATCGAAAAGATAAGCCGTTCGCTCTGAATACATACATTGTCCTAATCACTACTGTTAAACTGAAAACTTACCTGCTTCTCGTTTCCAAAACTGTCCGAAATCCAAACGTCAAAAGATTGCGATACGGCAGAAGTCGAGGTATAATACAATCTGAATTGCTCTGTGGGTAATGGGTACAAGTCATTTGGCAAATACGGTGGTTCATCATAATACTGTAATGTGCCTTGTCCGTCAAATTGGAAATAACGAAGAAAATACTGCGTGTTGCTGTAATTTCCAGTGCGCTGTATAGTAATGCGTATCTCAACGGTCTGTCCGTTGGCAACATCTTTAGGTACTGGCATCACTTTAACCTCGAAAGGAAAATCATTCTGTATTTCGAGTTCATCATCTTTGCTACAAGATACCAGCGAAACCGAAGCTGTGAGGATTGCCAAGAGTACATATACAGGCAGTAGCCCCATTCTGAATTTATTAAATATTGCTATCATTGTTCTACGTTTTAAAAGTTAAACCTTAATCCTATGCCTGCGGATGGTCGAAACTGCTCCAGGTCTGTACCCCAAAGAACTTTTGTTCGCCCTTGCAGGACTAACACAAATCGGTCTGACAGGTAGGTTTCAAAAGTCAGCCGACCACCAGCACCATAAACGAAATTGTCCTCGTCTAATATTTTCGCCCCGTCATACAACATCGTTTCGCCCCGGTTGATGCTTTCATAACCGACTACACTTGTTATTCCGAAGTTCAATGTGATGTTCTTACGGGTATCGCCCAGCAGGAAGAAACTATAACCGCCCTCTGCGGTATAGGTTTCCTGTGGTATGCGGAGGTCTTTATAATCGTGATATTGATGCGTATATTCCAACGCCCAAAGCTGGTAATTACCGTTCTTACCGTTTACGGTCATTGCTATATTGATATAATAATCATTCCCGATTTTATCATCGGATAGTACACCTGTACTCACTTCCAATCCTTTCTGCTTAGGCAGCATTCTTTGTGCCTGTGTAACCGTGATGGCCATAAAGATGAGCATCACGGTATAGATATACTTTTTCATATTATTTGCTTTAAGAGGTTATTAAAATTTCAGGTGCATATCGTTAATCAAACGGGCTTTAATTAAGTCGGAATTTTCTACCTGAAGTGTTTGATGTCTGCCGCCGTTTTTCTCGAAAATCTCAATCAGCAGTACCTTATCATCGGCAATGGTAAATTGGTCAAGCAGGAACACATTTTGTTCGGTCGCTTTTCCGGCAATGCCGTCCAATGGTTTGTAAGTCCTAAGTGGTATCATCGGGCGTTCCTGTACTACGGTGCGTTTGGCTACTTTCTTATCTACCACCTTGAAATTCACAAAATCAATCTCGAAAGGTACATTGGTACGGTTTCTCAATTCCGTATGGAAATAGTATTTGCCATTGTGAATGTAAATACCTTTCAGAATGAATTGTATTCCGAAACTCTTAGCCCCGATATGTTTTACTATACGTTTATCCTTTTTATAAATGGTTTCCAAAAGCAAGCCTGCCAATGACGGGGAATTGTTGCCCAATTCTTCAAAAAGCACATCGTTTCCGTTTGCTTTATCTACCGCTTTTTGCATCGTTAGCAGGTCATAGCTTATCGCCTCCGGATAGGAACTATAATATACATTGAAGCTGTAAAAACGTCCGTCATTAGTAATCACAGAGAAATTGGTTTCCGGCTCAAAGTTTCTCACAGATGCTTTTACACGCAAAACATTTTCCGCATCTTCCGCTTTCCCTGCAATCAGGTATTCGCTGCCCAAATCCACGTAACGAATGGCAGTTGGGAAAATCAGGTGCGAAGTTTTATCATAGGTAACTTCCATATGGTACGGTTCTATCTTGCCCAAGGCAAGCGGTGTTTTTGCCTTTGCACTATCCTGTGCAAAAGAGGTTGCGGCAATGCCGACAGTCAGAGCGAATGCCCAAAAGGTTTTAAAAAGATTTTTCATTATTTTATTTATTTGAGTTCAACATTATTGTTTGGAAACAAGGAAGACCTGATGCCCTGTCTTCAGGGTAACTTTTGGAGTTCTTACTTTTTTGGCGAAATAACCCGAAATACCCTGTACCACGCCACGGCTTAAATCAGCAGCAACCTGTTGTCCGGCATTCTGCGTAAGCATTATACTTGTTCCTGAAGTCTGGCTCATATTACCCGCCATTTCGGTTAGGGCGTTCATTTCGGGCGAATATGGAACGTATAAACCTTGCTGTCCGTCCAAATCGTAAATGGTAATGTCAACCGGGATGATGTTGCCCTCTAATTCAATGGATGTTATTTTTAGCTGTAAACGTCCTCCCTGAAATTTGGCATTCGCCGTTACAATCGTCCCTTTGGGAATGGTTCGGTTAGGTGTTTTAGCAGGTTCCAATAAACGCAGCCTTACGCCTGTTTCCCCGATAACAGTCTGCGTTTCGTGAACGCAGGCTTTAATACTGTTTTTCGGCTGCACTGTTTGCTCAGTAGAACCAGCAGTATAAAACCCACGATTTTTTGTTTCGCTCCAATCGGCTAAAAAAGCACTGTCGCTTGGCTCACGGTACAGGGCTGATACGGTGTTTTTCTTTGTAGGGGTAAAAGCTACAAAATGCTCTTTTTGATTAGCACCCGAAGCCTTTGATGCTGTACCATTAGTTTGAGGTGCTTCTCCTGTGTTCGCAGTACCTTGTGGAAGATACTTTGCCGCCATCTGATAGGATTTCTCCATCAGGGCAAGCTGGTCATTAACAGTAACGGGTTTAGGTACATCTTTCTCTGCTAATCGTTCTTTCAATTCGTCCAATTGCCTGCGTAGTTCGGTTGTTTCCGAATTTTCACTCTGATAAAATGACCCTAATGTACTTTGCGCATTTCTGTAGCTGCTCAACGCTGGACTACCGTTTCTTACCGAACTTTTACTATTACCATAGCCGTTATTTTCATCTTCGTCAGAAAATTGTTCGTCAGTCGGCTCATCTTTATCTTCCGTATCCCAATAGTCAGAAAGCGTAGCTAAAGAATTTCGCTTTTCCTGTTCTTTTCGTTCGAGCATTTCCTGTTCGTAAGCCTTGCCCTTGTCGGCAGGCATTCCTGCACCCGTTGCCTGTGGAACTGCATCGTTAAGCCCTACGTTTTCAATTGCCTTTTTATCTTCAGACGGTTTAAATATGAGGTACATACAACCTAAGAAGACAACTGCCATTAAGCCAAAAATGAGTGGCTTTTTGAGCTTTTCGGCTTTGTTCTGTGTACCATCTTGCAGTACATCAGCAGTTGATGTCGGGTTTCCCTCTGTTACCCGAACAACCGATTTTTTGTTCTCATTTTCTTTCATAAATCCTATTTTTTAAAATTGTTGATACTGTGTCCTGCAACCTTGCTGGACTTTCATTTTTTTTGAGAATAGGGTTTTCGATATGCCTGATGTTGATGGCATCATTGGGCTTACCTGTATCGTACACTACTTTGCCGATAACCCCTGCGGTAAGCAAGAGATAACCCACAAAAAAATACAGGGTATATTGTTGCTGTTTACGAACTGGCAATGCCTGCCAATGTTCGTCCAGCTTATCGAAATACCTATCCATATTTGCTCTTAATTTTTTCATAGCCTTACTATTTCTGTTGTTATAGCTTGAAACGCTTAGGACTTTTCCCTGCTTTTTGCTTCGGCTCATCGTTGACCAATGCGACCGCTTCAACTGCTTTGGGTACGGATATTATAGACAGGTTTGTCAGCTCCGACTTTTTCAGCAGTTGCCCAAAAGCGTCCGTCTTTATTACGTCCATTCTGTTAAGAGAGAATTTGCCGTTCAGGTATTTTACCCACATATTGCATTCTACACGAGGCTTATTTTCTCCCGACCATTGCAGGTAGCCAGTCAATAACAAGTCCTGCTTAGGCAGGCTGTCTGCACCTTTTTGGCAGTTTTCAAGATATTCGCTGATGCTATCTTTTAGCTTTCCAGCATACGCACCCTGCGTATGGAAATAGCCGTTGTATCCTTTTTCAGTAAGGATTTTTGCGAATGTGTTTAAATCTGATAATGCTTCCATAAGATTTGTTTTAGCGTTCGATAACTTCGATATCCCTGTTTTCTACGACTGCAAACTTTTCGATATTGAAACCCTGCGGGTTGTTGTCTGAGCGAACAGAGTTCACGAGATAGCAAGAGGTAATCAGATTACGCTTGGTTACATTGCTCGAACGAATGATGAATTGTTTGGCATAGGTTCGCACCGCATACGGATAGTTATCGAAATTGCACACAACACTATCCACCTCTATGCGTTGTTGTACGTTCCCCGAAATAATACGACTGTAGTAACCCTTTTCCGTTAAATCTTTGTAATAATCAAAAGCACTTTTGTCTGCAAGGTTAAAAGCCCTGCTCATATTGCTTTCGATGGCGTTCTTATCGGGAGCGAGCGTAAAGAATAGTTCGTGAAAACGTCTGACGTGTTCCCTCGCCTCAACCGGGCGGTTGATGCTTGCATCCTGGGATAAAGCAAGCATTAAAGATTTACCGTTATCCAGTACATAAATTTTTTGGCGTTGTTCTTCTGCAAAGCGGTAGGACTGCCATACGGCATATCCTACCACGCCAATGCAGAGAACCGCAAACACAATGGCATACAAACGTATCTGCCTAAAGCTGTTTTCGATATTTCTTAGCGTTTTAAATTCCATTTTTTTAATGATTAATTGTTTATTTGTTCATTAGCTTTCCGCCAATATTTCCAACCGTAGAACCCGCACCAGCTCCGGCGATGTTTCCGGTTTTCATTGCAGCTTGATTTACATTTCGGGTAAAGTTTCCTGCGCCTCCGGCTTGGATTACCCAACCTGTTACGGTCGGTATCGTGAAGTACCCGATGATGCCTATAATCATAAAAATGATGTACACCGTATTGCTGGTATCGGGAATGAAGGTGGGGTCAGCCAGCATTGCTATATCCCTTTCCAATATGAGAGATTGTATTCTTGCCAACATCGAGCTGAACAAATCCGAAACGGGAAGCCACAGGTAAACACTAACATATCGGGTCAGCCATTGCGTGAGCGTGGACTGAAAACCATCCCATACGCTTATCGCAAAGGCTATCGGCCCGAGTATGGATAAGACTATGAGGAAAAATGTTCGTATGGTATCAATAACCAAAGCAGCCGCCTGAAAAAGTATTTCCAGCAAATTGCGGAACCAATCTTTTATGGCTTTTTCTATCTTGTAGGCTTGCCTGTCCATATACATTCCCGCCATTGTTCCAATGTCGGAGGGCGACCAGCCCAATTCGTCCAGCTTTTTATCAAACTCTTCATCTGATACCATATAAGCGGTTTCGGGATTTCTGACCATTGCCTCGTATTCCAATTGGTCTTTCTGCTGTTGGAGCTTATTCAGGTCAAGCACCTGGTCTTCAAGTATGGCGTGTGTTCCTGTAACCACCGGACTTAATACCGCATTGATAGTTCCTAATACTATAGTTGGGAAAAACATAATGCAAAGCCCCAAAGCGAATGGACGTAACAGCGGGAACATATCAATAGGTTCGGCACGGCTTAACGCCTGCCAAACCTTTAATGCCACATAGAACAACGCACCCAATCCCGCAAGACCTTTAGCCACTGCCGCCATATCTCCGGCAAGTGGCATCATATCATCATAGAGTGAACGTAAGAGTTCGTGAAGATTATCCCATTCCATTTTTACCAGTATTTTTGGTTAGCAGTTCCATAGAGTTCAAGCACTCTTTTGGCATCATTTTTCTTTTTCGCTCTCAGGTAGCTGACAGAAATATTCTTATTGGTGTAATAGCGTACAAGGCTATGGTAGTCCTTTACTTCTTTGTACACACGGTCAATAATATCCATACGCTCCTTGTCGTTCAGAGAAAGGCTTGATGCTGTTACAATCTGTTTGAGTTCTTTCAGCAGTTCTGTACTTTCATTCAGCAACGCTGAATAACCGTTGCCGATAGCTACCAATTCCTGCGGCGAAAAATTGGGGTCGTTCATCATCTTGCCGAAATTTTGCACATACATTTCGGACACATCGCCTACCAGCAAAACCGTTTGCTGTACTTTGCGGGCATCTTTCACAAGGTTGTTGATGGCTTTAAGCTTGTCGTAGTATTCTTTACCTTGCTCATACACTTTCTTTACCTCGTTGAAGTTCTTAATCACATTACTCACGGTAGAGGAAGTCTGTACGATTTCGTTTGCACTATTGAGAATACCCGATGCCAGGTTTGTAGGGTCGGTTACTACCCATTGGGCTTTTGCTGACGGTGCTACGGCAAGCATTAGTGCCGTACACACCAGATACAATACTTTTTTCATTGTTTCTGAATTTTAAATTGTTAATGACTATTGATTTGCCTTGTCACGCCTTTGCATAGAGATATGCTTGATGGCGAGTTCGACGTTACCGTCCAGCTCTTGGGCGAGCTGCATCACTTCCATTTTTTCGGTTTCTTCAGTGGTGTAGGCTAAGTATTCTTCGAGACTTACTTCGGTGGCATAGACTGCCGAGTTCGTACCACCTAAACCTATCCACACTTCTTTGTAAAGCCGTGAAGCGTCGTTGTTCATATTGATGGAAAGCACCTGACCTTTTTCTTTATCTGTAAGTCCCAACATTGCCTGTATATCATCAAACTTGTTCATATACTTGCGTTGGTCTAATAGGATTTTACAGTCGGAATTATTGATGATACTTTCTTTGACAATGGGCGACTGGATGATGTCGTCAACCTCCTGCGTTACGATAATTGCTTCTCCAAAAAACTTCCTTACAGTTTTAAATAGGTACTTGATGTATTCAGCCATACCTTCTTTGGCAATCGCTTTCCACGCTTCTTCAATCAGAATGAGCTTTCGGATACCTTTAAGTCGCCTCATCTTGTTGATGAAGACTTCCATAATGATGATGGTAACTATAGGAAAGAGGATTTTGTGGTCTTTAATTGCATCAATTTCAAACACAATAAAGCGTTTGGAAAGCAGGTCTAACTGCTTATCGGAGTTCAACAGATAATCGTACTCGCCACCTTTGTAGTAGGGTTCGAGAACGTTTAAAAAATTGGCGATGTCAAAGTCTTTTTCCCTTACCTGTTTTTCTTCGAGTACCTTACGGTAGTCGCCTTTTACATACTCATAGAAACCATTGAATGACGGATAAACATCGTCCTGTTTGATACGTTCGATGTAACCGCTTACAGCATTTGACAATGCTACTTCTTCCGAACGGGTTGGCGGTTCATCGTCACGCTTCCAAAGCGTAAGTATCAAGGTCTTGATACTTTCACGCTTTTCGATGTCGAAAACACCATCGTCCGTATAGAAAGGATTAAAGGCAATCGGGTTGTCTTCAGTATAAGTGAAGTAAACGCCGTCTTCGCCTCTGGTCTTTCCTTTGATAAGTTCGCACAAACCCTGATAGGAATTACCTGTATCTACGAGCAGAACGTGAGCGCCCTGCTCGTAATATTGTCTTACCATATGGTTTGTGAAGAACGATTTTCCCGAACCAGATGGCCCCAAAATAAATTTGTTGCGGTTCGTGATAATCCCACGTTTCATTGGCAAATCCGATATATCCAAATGGATAGGCTTTCCGGTCAAGCGGTCAGCCATTTTAATGCCGAACGGAGAGGGCGAATTATGGTAGTTGGTTTCTTCCGTGAAGAAGCACAAAGCAGGTTCGATAAAAGTGTAAAAACTTTCCTCACTCGGAAAATCGCCAGCATTGCCCGGCATTCCTGCCCAATACAAAGTGGCTACGTCCGTAGTGTTGTGTCTGGGCTTACACTCCATTAGTGCCAACGCACTACCGCAATCGTTCTTCAACTGTTTCAATTCGGCAGGGTCTTCCGACCACGCCATAATGTTGAAGTGCGCCCTTATGGAAGACAGCCCGAAGCTGTGGGCTTCGTTCAGGTACTTTTCTATCCACTCTTTGTTGATTTGGTTAGCCCTGCTATACCTTGCCAGCGAGTGCATATTCCTTGCGGACTTTTCAAACTTTTGCAGGTTGTCTTCGCTGTTATCTAAAAACAAATATTGGTTGTAGATATGGTTACAGCTAAGGAGTAGTCCCACAGGAGCGGCGAACGATAAACGGCAATCGCTCCGGTCGGTAGATAGTTTTTCAAAACGGGTATCAGCCGATACCGTTCCAGGCAAATCGTCCGTATCGGACAAAGTGTGCAGGCTCAATCTTTTGTTCCCTATACGGACTTCTTCTGTTCCGAGTGCGATGTCCTGCATCGGTGTTCCGCTTTCCCTTGACAGGGTTAGGTATTGTTCCAACAATCCCTGCTTTTCGTCTGTTCCGATAATGTCGTCTTCAGTAAGGCGTTGCAGGGTTATGAAACCACTATCGTTCACGATACGCTCAAATTGAGCGACTGCCTCCATAAAACGGTGTATCGTTTCCTTGTTCCTGATTTCCTTTGGTATCAGCGTACCTTTGCAAAGCGAACTGAAGTTGCTTTGCATACGCATTCTTTCCTTTGTGGTCTTGGTAAGGAACAGGTAACAATAATGGTTAAGGAATGGTCGCTCATTAAAATGGCGTTGGTAGGATTTAGCCAAAAAACTTTGGTCTTCCTTTGCTAAATCGGGAGCGTAGCTTTCCTTGATGTACCAATCCTGTTTATGGATAACCGTAAAATCGGGCAAAGTTTTGATAGCCTTGTGCCAGGCGGAATGAATGGCTTCATATTCCGCAGAAGCTACCGTAAACAGTTCCGGCAAACGCACTTCAAAGCAGGCAGTAATGTCTGCATCTTTGGAAAGGATGCAGTTGTTTTCTACTGCCAACAAAGGAAATTTGTTTTCCAGCGTTGTTGTCTTTGAAACGTTTCTCATAGGGCATTCGATTTAGGAGTGAATTTTAAATAGCGGTGTACAGGCTTGCGACAAATGATGTATCGGGGATGTCTTTTATTTGCCCCGATTTTCATTAGCCCGTGTTCACCATACTTCCTGTTGAGTGAAAAGGTCTGCCACACAATAAGCGAAGCACCGCCTGCTCCGAGGAACAGGCAGATGTAGGAGTTTACGCCTGCCATATACAGTATCATCACAAGGATGAGCGTACCGAGCAGTCCGCCAGCGAAGATGAACAGGTATTGTGCCTTTAGCCCTTTAAATTCCACTGTTCTGCCAATGCCTTTGTTTATGTTGTAACTGTTCATAAAGCAAAGGATTAAAGGAAGAATGAACGCAGGATGGTAGCCGCTACGATTAAGAAGATACACGCACCGAACCAGCTTGCCGCAGTCTTCGATGTGTCAGGGTCGCCACTACTGAATTTGTTGTACACCTTAACACCTCCGATTAACCCCACGACCGCACCGATGGCGTAAATTAATTGGGTTGCGGGGTCGAAATAAGACGTTACCATTTGGGTAGCCTCGTTGATGCCTGCCGAGCCGTTTCCCTGTGCAAACACACCAATTGCTGACAGCATAGCCGCTGCCGTCAGCAAAACTTTTTTTCTTTGTTTTTCCATAATTGAAACACATTAATTTGTTACTGTTTATCCCGCACCTTGCGAGTTTTCGGGACAAATGTCTTATGGAAAAAGAGGTGTTATAAGAATGTGGCAGTCAAAGGAAGTGTTTGGCTGTGAGTGGCTTTTGGGGTGGAAATCTTTAGGGCAGAAGCACTAATAACCAGATGCTTTTTATGCAATTAACAGTTGGTTCAATGCAACTTTTAAATTACATTTGTACATTCATAATAAAGTTAATTTTAATCATTTTTGAGATGAAGATATCAGGCAGACATATTGGAGAAATGCTGAAGGAAGCCAGAGAACAAAGGCAATTAACTCAAGAACAATTAGCTCAAAAAGTAGGTAAGAAAAGGAGTTATATTTCTAAGGTCGAAACTGATTATGGAAATAATATCAAACTTCAAACCCTTAAAGAGATAGTAGAAAAAGGATTTGACGGTACGGTTAAAATTAATTTGGAACTCTGATTTGTATATGGATAAATTATTAAAGAATGCTTTTAAAATGCAAATTCAATCCAAAGAAGGATTTGAGTTCGAAGAATTTATTGATGAACTGTTTCTTTTGAAATATGGCGTCGATAACTATACGCCCATCAGAAGGAATAAGGATAAAGGCAATGACGGTACTATTTTACCCGAACAAAAAATATTGGCTTGTTACGCACCAAGAAAATATAACAAAACTGATTTTGAAACGAAAGTTTTAGGGGCAACAAACAAAGAAGGAGATTTTGAAAAATATCAGAAAAACTGGAAAGACAAATTTCCAAATTGGGAAATGTATGTAAATCACGAAGTATCGCCGGAGCAGTTTACGTTAATTCAGGATTTGGACGGTAATACTTCGATAAAGGGCATAGACCAAATCCTTTCAACTATTGATGAGCTTGTATCAAGTAAAAAGCGAAAACTTGCAGCCTATTTGGGTATTGAAAACTTCTTTATTCAGGACTATATTCAAGACATCATTAACGATTTGTTGAATGCTTCCAGTGAAGAAGATAAGGCTTTGCATTTTGACAGAAAATCATTAGTTCCCCCTCAACAGAAAATTGAACTCAATTTTGCGCAGGAAGATTGGGACGGGATGAACTCGGAAATGGTATTGGTTATGGAGGAATTTAATACAATTACCAATATACTTTCGGGGTATAATGACGATGAAATCAATACGCTGAAAAGAAGGATTATAAACGATTACAATAAACTTTCAGGAAGTTTTAAGGAGAGGTTATATAATCTGACTGACCAATATACAACGGCATATGGAAACATTAAAGACGATGAATATGTGAAATGCGTAAAATCTATTCTGCTGTATATGTTTGAACAGTGTTTAATAGGTAGAAAAACAGAAAATGAACTATGATATTACCACAGCCGGAAAGCAATCTTAAAACCAACCTTATGGTATTGGGGGCGGATATTATAAGTATTATGGGCAATTCTCCATTTAAAAACAAATATGCCATCGTTGATGATATAATGAATAAGTTTTTAAACAGGGATAAAGATAGAACGCCCGACCTTTTTCTATATGCTTTGACATTTTTGCATACGATTGGTAGTATTGAGAAAAAAGGGTATAAAATCAAATTAGTGAAGAAGGAAATCCAAGAGGAAAATCAAACAAGTTTATTCGACAATGTTAATTAAAATATATTCAGAAACGAACCTTATAGATACTGTTCCATTTCACAATGGAATAAACATCATATTGGGTAAATACTCTGGGGATAAAGAAGCAAGAGGTATTAATGGTATTGGCAAGTCCACGTTGGTTAGGCTTGTTGATTTTACCTTATTAAGTGGTAAAGCAGAGAAAAGATTTGCTCAAAAAAAGTATGATTTTTTACGGGATGATGACCACACCATTACTTTAGAATTTGACATACAGGGACAAAAGTATTTTATTAAGAGGGGTTTTTCCGATACAAAAAAAATCTTTTTTGGAAAACGACCAGATGCTCTTGATGAATATGAAAAACCTGAAATGCCCAAAGTACTGGAAGGGATATTTTTCCCGACAGAGAACAACGAAGTGTTCTTTGAAGGAAAAAGGTATGGAACGTTAATGGAATTTTTTGTTAAGGATGATTTGCAAAACCAGCAAAGGGCTGACCCTTTAAATTTTGTTTCCTACAATGCCAATGCAAGAGAAAAGGCATTATATAATTTTTATTTGCTTAACCTTCCAACTAAAACGCTTTTAAAATATAATGAGGTTTCTTCGGAATACGAAAGGTATAATAATACAGTAAAATCCCTTTCAGAAAAGGTCAAAGCAGATACAGGTAAAGATATTCAGGAGTTTAGAACCGAGCGTCTAAAAATTGAAAAAGATATTGCAGCACTCGAAAGCAGTCTGAAGGAGTATAATTTTCTTGCCAATCATAAAGAGATAGAGCAAAAATTAAATCAGGTCATTTCTGAAATTAATGAGCAATCTATCATATATCATAATACAAATCGGAAATTAGATAAACTAAAATCCTCTTATAACGAGGTGTCATCTATTGACCTGGACAAAATTCGTAAACTCTACAATGAAACGGTAGCAACGTTTGGCAACTTTGTAAAAAGAAGTTTAGATGAAGTTATAGACTTTAAAAAGCAACTTTTGGCGAATAGGAATAAATATTTGTTAGAGGAAGAAAAGAAATTACAATCCTCAATAGACCAAAGTTTAATACAACTTGAAAAATTAGAAAAAAATAGGAGCCAATTATTTTCATTGTTGAAAGAGAGAGGTGCGTTGGATAGGATTGAGAGTACCTATGAAAGATTAGTGAATGAAAAAACGCTTTTAGAACGAAACACCTCTATTGTAAGAGAAATTGACGAAATCGAAGAAATATTAGGGAACTCAAATATTGTAATAGCTGAATTAAAGAGGGATATTGTTAGCGAACTAAACAAGCAACAAACCTATCTTGATGAGTTGCGATTGTTATTTCAACAAATTCTTGAAAATGCTATCTATTTGGATGAAGAATTTGATAATTCTTATTTTAATATCACATTAAACTCTACTTCGCCAAGAAATCAATTGCCTTTTAAAATAAGTCTGGAAATTCCCAAAGCGGATGCTTTAGGACAAGAACGTTTAAAAATTGTAGCATATGATTTAATGGTATTCTTAAAAAGCAGGATTGACAAACGGAACATCCCGGATTTTCTTGTACACGATGGTGTATTTCACGCCATATCATACAGAACAATATCCAATGTCCTGAACTATATGTACCATAAATCAAATGAGCTACATAACTTTCAATATATCGTTACTTTCAATGAGGATGAAATTGATTTAAACGGGGACGAAAGTAAGTTCGGAAAGTTTGATTTTGATTGGTCTAAACAAGTAATTGCTGAATATTCAGATACAGAGCAGGAAACAATTTTTAAACGTTTTTTTTAAATGGCGAAATATCAATTACCCCCTTTAAAAGATGAAAGGTTATTCGAGGAACTCACTTGTGATTTATTCAATTTTGTAGAGAATACTTCGTCATATGAAAATACAGACTTTCAGACATTTGGCGTGAAAGGGCAAAATCAGAAAGGTATTGATGTCTTTTCTACTAAAACCAAAACGGTAATACAATGCAAATTGAAAAGCATTGGAAGAAAAGACGAAACTATCAGGAAAAATCTAATTCAGGATATAAATGCAGACTTAGAAAAAGCAAGGGATTTAGCAATTGATTTTGACAAATTTGTTTTTGCTTCTACATTTCGTGACGATGCTCAAATACAGGAATACCTAAATCAAATTAAAAGAGAACAGGGACTACCATTTCATTTGTATTATTGGGGATGGGATACTATAACAAAACATATTGAGCAATCAGAGGCTTTATTACATAAATATTTTCCAAAATTTGTAAAAAAGTCTAAGCCTGTAAAGCCAAAAATTGAATTACCGGACGGAGCATTGGGAAAAGAGCTTTCTAAGAAGAACTATATTGACTATTTAAAAAAACGGTATGGCGATTGGAAACAGATTGAATTAAACAAAAAAGGAGAAAAATTTAATTGGGCTGCTTTCACCATTTCATTATCCAAAAGATATAAAGCATCAGGAATGAATTATATTGATGTTCGACACTTTGATGATTTGGCATCATATCTAAAAAGCCGGATTGATGGTACAATAATGGGAAAAGTAAACAAGTCTAAAGGAATAAAAAACTATTCTGTGTTTGAAGAGTTCTCGGAAACTGAAATATAAAATATCTGAAGATTTAACACTATGCCATTAAAAATAAATGTACCCTATAGCGATAAAGATGTTGCCAAATCAAAAGGCGCTTTTTGGGATGTGGAACAAAAAACTTGGTTTGTTCCTGACCATAAGGATATTAATGATTTCCAACAATGGATAGACAAATCAAAAGCATCGGTTATTATAAAATCGCCTGTATCAATTGCTTTAAATAGTAGTGATTGTTATAAATGTGCAAACAAAACTGCTGTCATATCCTTAGCTTCAAATAATTTTTATTATTTGAGTACTGACGACAATGAGGATGAAAAATGGTTTCGAGCGGATGGGTTGTCTTTTTTTAGTATGCCGATATTTATCGAAAATGAACTTGCAGGCAAAATCAATAGATTATTTCCAAATTATAAAATTGCGTATTCTAAGACGGCGGAAAGTAGTTATTGGGCAAATCTTTGTGAGAATTGTGGAGCTTTGCAAGGCGACTTTTTTCTACATTCAGAACCTGGCGGTGCTTTCTTTCCTTTAGAAATAGAAGAATATGAACAATTAACTTTCATTACTGTTCCCTCCAAATTTGATGTAGAAATAGATGCTGATTATTCTTGGTTGAGCAATGCTGATGACATTCCTGACTATGCTAAATCAATAACCTACGAAGAATTTTTAGAACAGAAAAAATAAAAAGGGGAATTTGCCTAAACAAACTCCCCAATGTCAAAATCACCCAAATCACTTTTCCGCAAGGTGGAAGAACTGGCTTCAGCTTCAGATGAGAGCGTACTATCCAAAAGCTCGGAAATTTTCCGGGATGCACCCTCAATGGAATTTTCCAGCAGGCTGAATAATTCAGTACCTTGTAATCTTTGAACTATCGCTACCGCTGTTTCTTTTTGGGATTGTTCCAAATTTTCCTTTTGGAGCAACGCCCCTATAGAGCTTAGTTCATCATAGGTAACCCCCTGGGCAAGACTGTTATCGCCACTGGATATTCCATACCTATTCCATTCTTCTTCCTCTTCCTCCCAATCAGGTATATTACTGAAAACTTCGTCCAGCTCTTCCTGCGGAACCTGAATACCTACGTTTTCATTTTCGTCGTATTCTATGTCTAAATTATCGGGGTTTATCTCCTGTTCCATTATTTGGCTTTCGTTGGCACTGTTTGGCACTGAAAGGCTTCTTACAGGCTTGGGCTGCCCCATAATATTCGGCAGGTTTGGGTTCACTTTTTCCTGCTTTTGCTTTTGTTCCGACCTTTTTTTAATGACAATCTTGTCCTGCAAAAGCAGAGCAATGACTATCAGCAAGCATATCACAATTACTGTTTCCATAGCTTATAAAATGGGTTTGTACTTATCATTAAAACTCTTGGTAATTTGCTCGCCAAATTCCTGAAAATGGTAATCAAGCAAATTGTCTAAGTAGGCGTAAATGGTTATTTTATCTTCGCCTATTACCTGTACGATACGTGTTAGTTTTTCGTGAAAGTCTGGTCGGATATAAACCGTTTTTCCATCACGGGCATTGGTGTCCGGTCTTCTGAAAAAGATACTTTCATAATCGGTTTCGTTTGCCTTTTTAACCCTGCTTTTTTCTTTAACCACAGGTTTCTCCTTTGGCAATTCATCGGGCTTTATATCTTGTTTCTCCGGTTTTTCCGCAGGTTCCGGAGGAAGCTGTAACCCGTCCTTTTTAATGCCGTCCACCATCAGGTTCATCATCAGTTCCTCGTTAATATCCGGCGTGGCTTTTCTTTTATTATCTTTCTCCATAAGGCTACAATTGAATGATTTTTAAAAACTCGTCTATGAACAGGTCTAACTGACAGGCTTTCATCAAACGTTCATCGGGAGGCATCACGGTAGAGCGGAAAACGGTTTTGCTATCTGCTTCACTTTCTTTACGAAAACGGGTGCTGTTCTTGATTTGGCTTTGCATCAGGCTTAACCCCAATTGTTCGATAAGTTGGTTATACACATCATATAAGGGTGTGCTTTCCCTGCCGTCCACCTGGTTCCAAAACAGGTTAATGGTTTCTATGGAAGTTTCCCCTTTTTTCATAATCACATCCTGTAAAAGCTGTGTGAAAATGAGCGTACTTTCCATTACCACACGGTCTGCGGTAATGGGCGTGAAAATGTGGTGCATCCCTGCCAGTGCTTTCAGGATGCCTGGTGTGTTCACAGTTCCGGGCAGGTCAAAGAATATCACATCAACCGGAACCGAAGAAGTGTTTACAAATTCGTGAGCCGCATCCAATACACTATCCGCTTTATGCTGCATAATCGGGTAGGCTTTTTTGTTGATGGTGGTAAATTGCTTATACGCCAGCTTTTTCAAAGCCTCATTTTCCATTACCATTGCCAAATCCCTCGTCTTCATTTTCATCAGGCTGTGCTGCGGAAAATCCGCATCAAATACGGCTACATTGTAGCCTAACCGATAGTGCATAGTACTCGCAACAAGCGTTGTAAATGTGCTTTTGCCTACACCGCCTTTTTGAGAAGAAAAGGCGATAAATGTTGTTTTGTGTTTTGCGTTCATATTTCTACTTATTTAATTATTTATATATCCAAATACCTATGTCCGTTTATCCGCAGTTGGTTATGCACCATTGTATATAGGTTCATAGTCGTGTACAGCAATAGTCAGGTAAGCGAGTATGCGGCGAGTTATCTATATACCCCAATACGCATTTATGTCCGTAGGCAGGTACGCAGGTTCTTACCAATATACCTGCTTGCTTAGGTGCTTAAAACTCTATGTACCTAACCCCATAAACAGGTGCTTCCGTCTGTACTTTTTCACATCTGCACAACTGCACTTTTTTATATCGGTACTTGCGTAGTTACGCTGTTACCTGCATAGCTATCTATGCCCTTATATCTGTTGATAGGCACAAAGAAATGCAGATATATAGGTGCTTTCATTAACGTGGCACTGTTTGGCGTTCAAAGGCAGTGTTTGGCACTGCCATACATTACAATCCTTTCGTAAAGAGGGGGTTACTTTGTAAAATGATTTTTATTAACGGATTTATGCAAAAGTCTTTTCACAAATCGGAGGGTAACGGGAACGGCATCGAGCCGTTTTTCCCTGCTACTTTTAATCCGTCCCGCAGGGCGGATTATTGTGTTCATCAGAACACGGCAAGTTGTGTTTTGAGCATCTCGGAATGATTTCCGATGCTCAAAACAACTTGCCCTTTGCAGGGGCAGAAAACACCTTCCGAAGTCAGGGTTTTGTATGGATTTAAAATGGATTAGTGATGAATGATAATAACAATAAGCAACAGAAGAAGACCGGACGCCGCCCGAAAAAAGACCCGGCGAACATCCGATACACGATTTCCTTTAACGAGCAGGAACACGCCCGTTTTCTTGCTCTTTTTGACAAATCAGGTATGCAGGTAAAGGCGCATTTTATTACGTCCTGCATCTTTGACAAGACCATAAAGACCATTCAGATTGACAAAGGAACAGTTGATTTTTATATGCGGCTGACCTCTTTTCACAGCCAGTTCCGTTCCATAGGCGTGAACTACAACCAAATTGTAAAGCTGTTGTACAAGAATTTTTCGGAGAAAAAAGCCGCAGCATTCCTGTACAAACTGGAAAAACAAACGGCTGAAATGGCGATGCTCTGTCAAAAAATCATTCAGATGAGCGAGGAATTTGATGCAAAATACCTCAAAAAATAGCGGTAGAAATGATAGCAAAGATTGGCAGAAGCGGGAATTTATACGGAGCATTGGCGTACAATCAGCTCAAAGTAGAAAATGAAAACGGACAAATTTTGTTCGCCAATAAGATAATTGAAACCGCTAACGGGCATTATTCCGTTGCACAATTAGCCCAATCTTTTGCGCCCTATCTGATTGCCAACCGAAATACCGAGAAACATACTTTGCATATTTCGCTCAACCCCGACCCGAATGACAAGGTAAGCGATGATAAATTTCGGGAAATAGCAGAGGAATATATGCGTGAAATGGGTTACGGCGAACAGCCTTTTGTAGTATTCAAACACACCGATATTGACCGCAGCCACATCCATATTGTATCGGTTTGTGTTGATGAGCAGGGCAAAAAAATTTCGGATAAGTTCGAGAAAATGCGGTCTATGAACCTGTGCCGGGAGTTGGAAAAAAAACACGGGTTGATACCCGCAACAGATAAAGAGCGCAATCAGAATGATAAGGTTTTCCGTCCGGTAGATTATAGGGCAGGCGATGTAAAAAGCCAAATCGCTTCGGTAGTCCGACACCTGCCGAACTATTACCAGTACCAAAGTTTGGGCGAATACAATGCCTTGCTATCTCTTTTCAATATTACCGCCGAGAAAATCGAAGGAGAATTGCAGGGAAAAATGCAGCAGGGTTTATTGTACATTCCATTAAATGAAAAAGGCGAAAGAGCCGGGCATCCGTTTAAGGCTTCCCTCTTCGGCAAGGGCGCAGGGCTACCTGCTTTGGAATTGCATTTTGCGAAATGCAAAACAGCTTTAAAAGACCACCCAAGCAAGCAAACCCTAAAAGCTGCCGCTACCATTGCCCTGAAAACAACGAGCGATGAGCAGGCTTTCAAAAAGCAATTGGCTGAACAGGGCATTAACGTAGTGGTACGCCGGAATGATACAGGTCGCATTTACGGAATGACTTTTATAGACCATAATTCTAAAACGGTTTGGAACGGTTCACGCTTAGCAAAGGAACTTTCTGCCAATGTCTTTAATGATTATTGGAACAATAACATCAAACCGGAGATAAAAGAACCTGCTTTACAGCAACCCAAAATATCCACATCAAATGATGCGGATCTTCCTGCGGAAGAAGCACACCATTTGTTCGATTTCTTAACTACGGAAAAACACGAAGACGGTTTGATTGAAGCATTGGGCGGTTTGCTACCCGAAGCCCAGGGCGAGGATTATGAAGAATTGGATTTTGCTAACAAGATGAAGAAGAAACGCAAACGCCAAAGAGGTCAGAAATAGTAATCAGCCAAATACTGCCACACAACGCCACTGGCTGCCACTTTCTTATAGCCACTCCATAGAGCCTTTAAATTCACGCCCGAACATTAAAACTTAAAATAATGCAGGGAGAAGACGATTTAAGAGGGCTTGCCAAGATAATGGCTTTTATGCGGGCAGTCAGTATTCTTTTGGTACTGATGCACCTTTATTGGTTCTGCTACGGTTTCTTTTTAGAACGTGGGTGGACGTTGGAAGTAATCAACAAAATACTGGGCAATTTCGACAGAACGGCAGGTTTGTTCTCACATACCTTATACACCAAAGCATTTGCTTTGGTTTTGTTGGCTTTGAGTTGCTTAGGAACGAAAGGCGTAAAAAATGAGAAGATAACCTGGTCTAAAATTTATGTGGCTTTGGGGGTAGGCTTTGTGCTGTTTTTTCTTAATACCTCATTATTAAAGCTATCTCCGGCAACAGGCACATTTCTGTATATCCTTACCATCTCTTTAGGTTATATCTCCTTATTGATGGCAGGTGTATGGATGAGCCGTTTGCTCCGTACTAACCTTATGGACGACGTTTTCAATAATGAAAACGAGAGCTTCCAACAGGAAACCAAGCTGATGGAAAATGAATACTCCGTCAACTTGCCCACCAAATTTTACTACAAGGGCAAATGGAACAACGGTTGGATAAACATCGTAAATCCTTTCAGGGCATCTATCGTGTTGGGTACTCCGGGTTCAGGAAAATCCTATGCTATCGTAAATAACTACATCAAGCAGCAGATTGAGAAAGGCTTTAGTATGTATATCTACGATTTCAAATTCGACGACCTTTCTACCATTGCCTACAATCACTTACTGAAGCATCGCGACAAGTATAAAATTCAGCCGAAATTCTATGTGATAAATTTTGACGACCCACGCAAGAGCCATCGTTGCAATCCACTCAATCCCGACTTTATGACGGATATTTCCGATGCTTACGAAGCAGCTTATACCATAATGCTGAACCTCAACAGGTCGTGGATACAGAAGCAAGGGGATTTTTTCGTGGAAAGCCCAATTATCTTGCTTGCAGCTATTATTTGGTATCTGAAAATCTATGAAAACGGCAAGTATTGCACATTCCCGCACGCCATTGAATTACTGAATAAAAAGTATTCGGACGTATTCACAATTCTTACCTCATACCCTGATTTAGAGAATTATTTATCGCCCTTTATGGATGCTTGGCAAGGCGGCGCACAAGACCAGTTACAGGGGCAAATTGCTTCTGCAAAAATTCCTTTATCAAGAATGATAAGCCCGCAGCTTTATTGGGTAATGACTGGCGACGACTTCACGCTCGACATCAACAACCCGAACGAGCCGAAGATTTTATGCGTTGGTAACAATCCTGACCGTCAAAATATTTACTCCGCAGCTTTGGGTTTGTACAATTCAAGGATTGTAAAACTCATCAATAAAAAAGGGCAGTTAAAGAGTTCGGTTATCATAGATGAGTTGCCCACAATTTATTTTAGGGGACTGGATAACCTTATCGCAACGGCGAGAAGTAATAAGGTAGCCGTTTGCCTGGGCTTTCAGGACTTTTCGCAATTAACGAGGGATTACGGCGACAAAGAGAGCAAGGTAATACAGAACACGGTTGGTAATATATTCAGTGGTCAGGTGGTTGGAGAAACGGCAAAAAGTTTATCTGAACGCTTCGGCAAGGTGTTGCAGAAACGCCAAAGTATGACCATTAACAGAAATGATAAATCTACTTCGATATCCACACAGTTAGACAGCCTCATACCTGCATCAAAAATCTCAACTTTGACACAAGGTATGTTTGTAGGTTCTGTATCGGATAACTTTGATGAACGTATCGAGCAAAAAATATTTCACGCCGAAATTGTGGTAGATAATGAAACAGTTGCTGCCGAAACAAAAGCCTATCAGAAAATACCGGAAATCCTGTCCTTTGTTGATAAGCAGGGTGAAGATAAAATGAAGCAGGAAATTGAAGCCAATTACAAACAGATAAAATCAGATATACTAAATATTGTTGTAAGTGAAATGGAACGCATCAAGAATGACCCCGATTTACAGCATTTGGTACAGGAGTGATAAAATAAAAGGGAAGTCTAACACCGTCTAACACCTCCCTTTTATTTTGCCCGTATGCTATATTACTACAATATACCACGAGGTATATGAATACCTTTTGCCCGTACAATGCTTTCCTGAACCATTGGGGTTTCTTTCTGCTTTTCCACTTGTTCCGGAGTATCTGCTTTTGTTTCCGGTGTAATGGATAGCTGTATTTTCCTCTCAACAGCAGCCAGTTCCGTTTTAAGTTCGCTCAATCGGCTTTCCTTAGCCCACGTACCGTTAACCACTTCCTGAAGTATGGGCAGGTCTTTTTGTATTTCAGAAATTTTCTCCTGCTCCTGCTTAATAAAGCCCGGCAGCTTTTCTAAAGCCCTCAAAAAATTCATTGCTGCGGTTTCAGGGTCTTTCGCCATTATGCCGTTGTTGTAGGTGTATTTGATGTTGCCCTCGCCCTGAACCAAAAAACGGTTTACCCTAATATCTGCTCCCTCTTTTTCAGAGATTTCAGTTTTAACCAACAGCGTAAAACCATACAAGCTGCCGATTTCTTCATATCGCCCTGCGGTACGAGCTTTATCCGCAATCTGGTTGAGTTTCGTACCGATTTGTTTCGGGTTTGCATTCGGCGGTAAGCCATCCAACAGCACCGGATTTGCGATTGTTCCGTCTGAATGCTTTTGTAGGCGTTGCTGCAAGTTTTCCCAGTCTGTACTCATCCGGTTCAAACGGGATTGGGTACTTTGCAACATTTCCGTATAATCCTGCACCTTAAATTTGGCACTGGATTTAGAACGGTTAAACGCCTGCTTTTCGCTTTCCAATCCGGCAATCTGCTTTTCAAGTTTGGCTTTATCCAACAGGTCTGTATTTCCTGATAGGATTGCCACATATTCCGAAAAGTTCATTCCCGATTTTTCGTCCATACTTCCCTCATCAATCGTTCTTTTGCTTAGGTTATTAGTCTTTAACTGGTCGATAAAAAGTTGCTTGTTATACAGCAGGTTGAACTTATAACTATCCAAAGATTTTTCAACGGCATAGATAATCACAGCAACTTTATTATCAGCGAAGAATTTGGCTATCTCGTTGCCTTTTCGGATAGCCCGCCCGTCCCTTTGTGCAAGGTCGCTCGGTCGCCACGGCGTATCTAAATGATGAACGGCAACGGCTCTTTTCTGTGCATTAACACCCGTTCCCAACATACTGGTAGAGCCGAACAGCACACGGATTTTACCCTCGTTCATTCCGTTGATGAGGTCTTTACGCTGCTTATCATTTTTGGCTTCCTGAATAAACCTTACTTCGTTTGTAGGTATGCCGTGGTCTTCCACGAGCTTGCGTTTTATTTCGGAGTACACATTCCATTCGCCTGGCTTGTAGGTTCCCAAATCAGAGAAAACGAACTGTGTTCCTTTTTGTGCATTAAACTGGTTGTAATACTTGGCAATATTTGCCGCACAATGCGAAGCCTTGTTGTCGGGATGGTCGTCATACATTCCGCTTACCATTCGCATATCAAGGGACATCTTACGGGCGTAGTCCGTAGCAATGAGCATCTTTGCTTTTTCTTCCCTTTGCGATAACGGTAATCTTCCGAGCAAAGTAGCATCGCCCGTTTTAGCAAACTGCATCAGGCTTTGGATAAAATCTTCTTGGTCGGGCGTTGGCGGTATATTGTACAATACCTCATTCTTTTCGGGGCGGTCAATACCAATATCCTTTGCCGTCCTGTAATCTGTGATTTCAGAATAGAACTGTGCCAGTTCCGGCACTTTGATGAAGTAGCGGAAACGCTCTTTAGCGACTATATTATTGGCTACCGAAAATTCATAATCGGTCGTTTTCCTTGCATAGATAGCTGCCCACGCATCAAAAGAATGAATGCCCTGTTTTTCCAATGCACGAGGGCGCAGGTATTTGAACAGCAGGTACAGTTCTGTTAAGGAATTGCTGATGGTTGTACCTGAAAGAAAGGTTGCACCCATATCCGCATTGGTTCGCTCCTGAATGGTGCGGATAGCAAAGAGCAGGTTAAGTGCCTTTTGGCTCCCGTCCACATTACCCAGTCCGGCTACCCTTGTATGACGGGTGTTGAACATCAGGTTTTTGAACTGGTGGCTTTCGTCCACAAACAAATGGTCTATACCCATCATTTTGAAGTCCACAATATCATCCTTGCGGTTTTCAATATCGTGTTGGAGTGTTTTCAGTTTTACTTCAAGATTTTCTTTCCTTTTGATTACACCCGCAAGCATCCCTCTTGTTACTTCCTTACCTTGCGATTGCAGGGCATCGAGGTTGCGCTCTACGCTGTCTAATTCTATTTCGAGGATTTCCTTTTGTATTTCGGGCGATTGCGGTATCATTCCGAACTGGTCGTGCGTGAGTATCACACAATCCCAATCGTTGTTTTTAATATCCCCGAAAATCCGGAGGCGTTTTTGAGGTGTAAAATCATCAATACCTGGATAAAGGATTTTAGCGTGTGGATAGGCTTTGCGGTAGTCTTCAGCAATGGCAGGTATATTCGCTTTCAGCCCAATTATCATTGGTTTATGGGCTAAGCCCAACCGCTTCATTTCCTGTGCTGCTGTACACATTATCAGCGTTTTTCCTGCACCTACTTCGTGGTCGCAGATAGCGCCGTTGTTCAGTTTTATCATCCAAACGGTGTCCTTTTGGCTTGAATACAGGTCTTCAATACCTGCTGCCTTTCGGTCTAATCCCGGAAAGTCCTGATGGCTGCCGTCATAGTTCGGGCGAACAAAACAGTTAAAGGTATCGTTGTATTGGTCGGTCAGCCTGTTTTTAAACTCATCGTTCTGTGCGTGTAGCCAGTCGGTAAAGGCGGTACGGATTTCATCAATCTTGGTGTTCGCCATTTGTATGGCTTCCATATCCCGTACCTTGACCTCTTGGTCGCCAACCATTACTTTTTTGGTAATATCCGGCGTGGTATTGACAAGGGCGTGTTTGAGCAGCGCAATACCATCAAATGTTCGGCTTTCTGCCTTGACTGCATATTTTTCCCAAATGTGCATATTGCCCTGATGACACTTTACGGAAAAGTCGTCGGAGCTTTCCGAATAATGAACCAGTACATCGGCATCAAACAAATGCGAAGCAAACCGGGCATAAATTCCCGTGGGTATCCACCGTTCACCGAGGTTAAAATCAAGTTCCTCAAATTCAATCCGTCTTGGTCGGGCTTCTTCTAAAGCGGTAAGGCTTTCTTTGGCTTCCTTATCATCAGGATTGTTTTCGAGATATGCTCGTACATCATTTGCTTTCTCAACAACATTGCCCGCTATCCACCGTTCAGCAATTTCATATTCCTGTTGTAGCGGATTGTAGAACAACCGCCCGTGCAAGGCTTCTTTCAGCGTATAGGCAGGCAGGCTGCTGATTTCGGACATAAAATCCAAATCCACGCTTCCGTATTTGTTCAGCGATGACGCTAAAGCCTCTTCGGGATTGTCGGTTGCTAATGTGGTAGTAGAAAAACTAACGGGGCGGCTGAATATATCTGCTTTGTGAATTACGCCCCCGATAATACGCTCCAGATACGGTATTTCCTTACCTGCGCTGTCTGTCTTTATGAGCTTGGCATTGTCGGCAGCATTTAGATTGCCATATTTTTTGACAAAGCCATCGTACAGGAGGTTCAGGGCTTCCCGTTCTTCCTTGTGTTCGGTCTGCTTTTCCGCTTCTTTTTCGTAGAGGTTGATATAACTGTCCCTTACGGCAATATAGGCTTCGGCTCTTGCTTTCTGCGAGGTCGGCAATTGCAATGGATGAAAGATTGCTTTTTTGTCTTCCTTTTCCACCTCTTGCAGATAACCTACCCAACCATTATCCACCACAAGACAATCGTTACGGTGGAATGATTGCAGTTCACCTCTATACGGGGCAGGTTCAGGAATAGCATTAATATTGATAGCGGTAATGGCTGTCTTATCAGACTGGCCATTACCGTTTATTTGTGAAAACAGGTCGCCGATAGCTTCCTGTTTTTTGCCGTTAACCTGATTGGTTCCATTAGCAGCACCATTGGATTTTAGCGGCGTATAAGGTTGCTGCCTTGCACTGCTGAACAGGTCGGGCTGACGACCTATTGTGCCTCTTCTTTTTTTATTGCTTTGCCTTTTGGTTTGGGTAGTTCTTTTAGGCGGAGCAAGTACCATTACAGGTTCGCCCGCACTTTCAAACAGGTCAAAAATGCTTAGTTGCTTTAATTCCTGCGGGCTTTCCTGATGGACTACCGGAGTGGGTACAGCTTGCGGTTTTTGCTGAACGATTGCAGGGTCTATGACCGGAGGTGTAACCTTTGGTTCAATCGGAATTTGTATCATAGGCTCATCATTGCGTTCGCCTTTGTATAAATTCAAATTCAGATGGTTCCCTAAATCTTCGGAAAGCATTTGTTTCAAATCTTTGGCAATACCCTCAACACCGTCTTTATGCGTATAGATTAAGGCAGGTTGACCGTATGGGTCGGTATCTAATTTTTGGTCGGTATGGATAATTCTTGTACCGTCCTGAAAGAGCGCATTGCCCGGCGTATTGTATTCGGTTGGCTTGCTTTGGCAAAACAGATCTTCACTGTCGGTCAGATTTTGTTTTGCCGTATTTTTTTGCAGGATAATCAGGTCGCTGCCCACTTCCGTACCTGCATATTCGGTAAACAGATTGTTGGGCAGTCTTACAACCGAAACCAAATTATTATCCTGCATCAACGCCCTGCGTATGGGTTCGTTCTTAGGGCTATTCAGAATGCCCTGCGAAGTGATGTAAGCCAACAAACCACCCTCACGGAGCATATCAGCACCTTTCAGAAAAAAGTAATTGTGTATGCTTCGGGCAGCCTGTACTTTGGCATCGTCCCTGCTTCGGGAAAAGGACAAATCAAATACGGAAGTATCGCCGAACGGGATGTTACTGGCGATTACATCATAGCTGTTTTGTTCCCTTTCGGGGATTTCCTCAAAACCGTTTATACGGATATTACTTTCGGGGTAAAGCTGCTTTAAAATCTTGCCTGTAAGCAGGTCCTTTTCATAAGCGGTAACACTGGCTTTCTGATTTTCCGAAAAGGATTGGATGAATGAACCGATACCTGCGGAGGGTTCGAGGAATTTATCAATGTGCAGACCATTATCCCGCAAGGCAGATGAAATGGCATCTATAACCTTTGGCGGTGTATAAAAAGCCGTCAGTACGGAACTTTTCATACTGTCCACATACCTGCGGTATTGCTTATCGTCTTGGGAATTTTCTTTGAGTAGTTGGTGGAGTTCCTGCGTGAGTGGAAAAAGGTCGTGTTCTGTTTTTCTCCAATGATTGATATCTATTTCGTTTTCTATGGGGTTCAGAACGAATTTAAGACCGCCAAATCCGTTGTATCGCATCATTAGCAGTCTTTCGCCTACGGTGGCTTGCCGTTTCTCCTTTTCCAGTTTAAAAACAATTCGCAGGGCATCAATATTCTGTTGGAGATGGAACCGTTTACTGAAGCCCATTTTCCTCAATCCATATTGAGATGGTTCCGGTCAGTTCGGTATAGAGTACATCAAACTCATATCCGTAGGCGAAATCATCGGTTAATTCATATCCTGCGAAAACAGGCTCACAAACGGGAAACATTTTAAGGGCGAACGGTCGCAGTTCCTCGTCTGCCATTATGGTATCAAATTCATTGCATACCACTTTGAAAACCGTGTCGAACTTGGAGAAGTGCAAGCCCTCAAAAAGTATGTAGTTGGCTATTTCGTTGCATTGCTCAATGGCGTTTCCCGAACGGAAAGCACCCTCATAAGCATTGGCAGCCCACGAAGACCGTTGGTCAATAAATTTTTGGTCGTGTGCCTTTGCGGGAAAGCTGCTGTTTAATAATTCTTGCAGTCGTAATCTGAAATACGACAGGTCTTTTTGCTGTACATCCATACTTATTTTGTTTAGAATTTTACTTAAATCCTAAAATTATAAGCAGGAGCAAATGCCTCTGATAATGTTGTAGGGTTTGGCTTTGAAAGGCAGGATTTGGCGTAATATGGCAACAAAAAACCTCCGATAATTCAGAGGTTCATTTTTTATGGCTTGTTCAAGATATGAAGCATCCTGCCGACTTCTATATCCATTCTCGAAAAGGCAAACCATTTTTTGCCCAGGTCTTTAAGGGAAGCTCCGATATGGTAGAGTTCCGTATGGTCAATAATCAAAAATCGGTCGTGAGCATCGGAAAAAATCTCAATTTCAATCAGGGGATATTGGCTGTTGTAACGTTTTACAGCTTTGTTCAGTATTTTGGTTTCCACCTGATATAATGTAGCAATGCCACTATCCAGCATTACCTGTTTGATAGGTATAGAATATGAAAGCAAATACAGTATAGAATTAAACCACATTTCAGAATCATCGGTAAAAATTGATAAACGCCACCTTTTTAAATTTGTTTACATTTGTATTTAATGTATTCATAAGGATAAAATGGACAGTTACTCTATAAAGAATATCATAAGTTACAGAAAGCTCGACTGGAATATTTCAGAGGAATTCCTGTACCTCACGGATATACCTGAAGTTTTCGAGCCTTTTACACTCAAACCTGATTATTATTCTTATGGACTAATCAAAACTGGAAGTATGCTCGTTGAAGTTGACAACAATGCTCTTTATATAGATGCAAACTCTTTGCTCGTATATCGACCTAATCAAACCCTGAAAATATTAGACATAGCTTCTGGAACTACAGGCGCATTTGTTCTTTTCACAAGAAAGTTCGTTGATTATCTTTTTGAAAGTTTTTTTTCAATTGCTCCACATTCGTTTCTTAGAAGTCAGTTTGGTTCTCACATTACTTTATCCAGAACTGACCATAACAAAATTAGCTCACTGTTTAGCCAAACCATTCGTTTCTTAGATAATTCTGAAACAAAGACTGAACGATGGACATATTCAGCCAAATGTATTCTTTTGGCATTGATAAATGAAACCGATTTTGTTTTAAATAAATATAAACTTGATAAATATGATACAAATCGCCGTGAGATAGAGATTAGCAATTCTTTTAAGAATTTCGTAGCTCAAAATTATATCAATGAACGCAACATTGATTTTTATGCTAAGAACTTAAACATAAGCAGTAACTATTTGCATAAGGTGATAAAAAGAAGATATGGTCAAACCCCGATTGAAATTATAAACAATGCGTTATTATCCGAATGTAAATCACGTTTATCCTATTCTGATTCTTCAATAGGTGAGATTGCAGATGATATGGGATTTGAAAGTATCCAATCTTTCAGTAAATATTTTAAAAAACATACAGGCACATCGCCCTCCCTTTACCGGAATGACACCCTGTCTTTAAACAATCCATAAATGGACAATTAATGTCAAGTTTCGGACAAATAAGCTTGATGTTGTTTCGATTAACTTTGTTTAGTTTAAAATTAATCAAAAATAATATGGAACGTTTAAAAGGAAAAATTGCAATTGTAACAGGTGCGGCCCAAGGTATGGGAGAATCACACGCAAGAACTTTCATTGCCGAAGGTGCAAAAGTAGTTCTTACAGACCTTAACGAAGAAAGAGGAAAAGCCATTGCCGACGAACTGGGCGAAAATGCTATTTTCATAAAACAAGATGTTACCAAAGTTGAAGATTGGAAAAAGGTGGTTGCAGAAGCTGAAGCAACATTTGGTCACGTAAATGTGTTGGTAAACAATGCGGGTATATTGGGACCGATAAAAACCATTACAGAAATTTCAGAAGCTGAATATTTGAAAGTTATTGAGATTAACCAAAATGCTGTTTTTTATGGTATGAAATACACTATACCATCGATGCAGAAAGCTGGTATAGGTTCTATTGTCAACATTTCTTCTGTTGCAGGAATTGTCGCAATTCCGGGATACCCAAGTTTGGCATATATGGGAAGTAAATTTGCAGTGAGAGGGCTTACTAAAGCTGCGGCAGTGGAATATGGGAAAGAAAACATTCGTGCTAATTCCGTCCACCCCGGTTATATCAAAACCCCAATGATGGTAGAAGCAACAGATGAAGATGGAAGTGGCGCTGCAGATGCAATTCTTTTGGCGAGAATGGCAGATGCTGTAGAGGTCAGTAATTTAGTTATATTCTTAGCTTCCGACGAATCTTCATTCCTTACTGGTACAGAACAGGTAATCGACGGTGGTATGAGTATTCAATAGTACAGATTATACATCAATGCTTATATTTTTTAAAGAGGTAGTCCCGACAAGTTTCTTGAGAGACTATCTCATTTTTTTAAAATTAGCCAAACAGGACTTGTTTTAATTTATCTGTTGCCTCTTTATGTTTGGCTTTATCCATTCTGGAAAGGTTCAGTAATTTCCATTGAACAGAGGGCAGGTTGGCAACTTCTTCGATATTATCCAATCCCAATAATTCCCATTTAGGATTTTGTTCTTTGAACGATAATAGAAAATGGCGTTCATTTTCAGTCATATCCCGATGTATGGTTTCGATGAGCAATTCCCGTGTTTGTTCTAATTCTTCGACAGGAATATCCACTTCCGCCATTTGTGCAAACTCGGCTTCATATACTTCCCGTATGTCTTTACGGTGTGGAGCTAATAATTCTGCCATTGGTCGCTGATGGCTGATTAAGAACACAAGGAATGTTTTCCGTAAATCTTCGGTAAATCCCTCGTTTTCGAGCAGAAATTTTACATCAAACAAATCCCTTGGGTGTTGTCTGTCCAGAGCGGCAGCTATTTTTCCTGCGTATAAATCGGGTAAGGAAGCAACCTGTATTTCGGCATATCCAAATTCACGTTCAACGGTTTCACAAACTTCCATACGAATAGGCGAAAAAACCGTCCCGCGGATAACCGGCGACAATTCCACTTTGATACGCACATCGTCCAATTGCAGGATTAAGCGGAGTGCGTTGCTTTGTTCGTGTGTATTCTGAATATGAATACCGGAAATGGTTTTCTTAATCAGTTTGCTCAATCGGGATAATGCTTCACGGATATTGGCGAGTGCTTCCTCACGTCCTTCAGGGGGCAGATATAATAAATCAATATCAACCGACAATCTCGGAAGTTCCCGATAGAACAGGTTAATAGCCGTTCCTCCTTTTAGTGCAAAACACTTTTCGCTGTCCAAAAGCGGAAGGACACGCACCAACAGCTGAACTTGTTTATAGTAAATACTGTCTTTTTTCATTATAGTTGAAAATCTTTTGGTACTGTTATTTTATATGTTTTGTCAAGTTCGCCACCTTTAACGATAACCCTGTTACCCGAGCCGAGGTCTAAATTATCGGTATTCAGCTTGGAAAACCACGTATAATTATGCCTTGAAGCGAGCCAAAGAAAAAGGCGTTTGACTTTTACATTGGTGCAGACTTCCAATAATTTTTGCAAAGTTCTTGGCGAAAGTGAGGTCATTCCTTGTATAAGCTGGTCTGCGTGTTCCAATGATATTTTATTGGGCACTTCGTTCAGCATTTCAAGACAGGCTCTTTCCGGGCAGGATATTTTCAGTTCTCCCAAATCTTCTTTCCAGAAAACAGTAGATGTGTATTTATCTGAAACATTTTTTTCCATACCGGAAAAAAGCTCGTTTCGGGTATGTCGTACAAAATTTATGTTTTCCGACAATTCATTTGCCCAAACAGGTAATTTATCGTTACCATACAGATGAATATTTTCCTTTTTTGAAGTTGGTATATAGTGGGAAAAACCTTTTAGTTCCAACGCCGTCAATCCACCCACCACAAAATCTGTTTCCATTACAGATTGCAAGGTGTAAACTATGCTTTGCCAAGACAACTGAACTTTGCCACGTATATAAAGCCCTTTCCACAAAGATTTCAGTTGCTTGCTTTTTACCAGATTGTCTATGGCGTGTTTGTCCAAAGAAGCCTGCTCAGCCAGCCAGTTGCGGGTAACTATCATACTTTCGGGCATCATCTGTTCGAGTAATTTTCGTCGTTCGGGATTGAGTGCCATATTTATCAATTTTGATATAGACGGCGTTAATCGCCGTCAAGACAAAATTACATAAATATTTTGTTTAACACAAGAAAACATAACGGCGTTAATCGCCGTTATGTTGAATTTGTATAAATTATTTCTTTTTTCGTTTATCAAACTCAAAGGAACTTTCGGCATTTTCATTCAATACGATGTAGGCATCGAATTTCTTTCCGGCTTTGCTTTTCATTCCTTTGATAAGCGGGCTTTTAAGGTTATTGATAAGGCTCGTTATATCGGCTATGCTTAATTGCACTTCACATATTTTGCGGAACTGCACCCAATTACAATTATCGTCAGGGCATTTTACAAGCTTATCACGGATAATTAATTGCTGGCTTTTACATTTAGGGCAGGTCAGCTTTGGCAGGTTTTCGTTGGCAATGGAAGTTTGCAGCAATTCGTCAGTTATGGACTTCGCATAGATTTCCATTTCTCTCAGGAATACTCTTGCATCAACTTCGTTGTTCTCGATTTTCTGCAAAGCCAATTCCCATTCGGCGGTCATTGCCACATCTGCAATTTTGCGGTCTTTTACCAATTCGTAAACCTGTAATCCTTTCTCGGTAGGGATTAAAGAGCGTTTATCCCGTAGGATATAATTACGGGTAAGCAGGGTTTCAATAATGCCGGCTCTTGTTGCAGGAGTACCAATACCGATATTTTTGAGGGCTTTGCGCTCTTCTTCGTTCTCAATTTCTTTCCCTGCGGTTTCCATAGCCGACAAAAGCCCGGCTTCGGTGTAAAGCACTGGCGGTTTGATCTGCTTTTCCAAAACGGCAGCTTCCTTTATGGCAAGTTCGTCGCCTTTATGCAATTCAGGTAATTCCTGCTCTGGCTCTTCGCCATCGTCTGTAAAACTTCCTTTGATGGAACGCCAACCCGCTTCCTGAATTTTACAGCCTTTTGCCGTAAAGTCGTAATGCAATACCTGTAACGATACATCGGTTATTTCTTTGACACAGGCTTGCGATATGGCTTCGAGCAACCGAAGCGCAATCATATTGTAAATCTTGTTTTCGTCTGCATTGAGTACCGACGGTACTTTATCAGTAATCAACAAACCGTGATGGTCCGTTACACGGAGGTCATTCACGATACGTTTGTTGAACCTTCCCCATTTAATTTTGGTAAGTGCTTGCTTGCAATCCTCACGGTTCTGCAATGCCCGCACAAGGTTTGGAATTTCTGCCCACATATCTTCAGGAATGTATTTGCTTCCGGTACGTGGGTACGTAATAAACTTCTTTTCGTACAGGCTTTGTGCGATATTAAGCGTTGCTTCAGCAGATAATTTCAGCCTTTTATTGGCTTCCTTTTGCAAGCCAGTCAGGTCGAAAAGCAAGGGCGGTTGTTCCGTAACACTTTTGGTTTCTACCGAAGTAACGGTTGCCATTGCGCCACGCTGAATAGCTTTAAGGGTATCATCGGCAAGATGCTTTTCATCCCACTTGGTAACGGAAATACTTTTGAAATCAACCTGTGCTTTGTGATGTAGCAATTGTATCTGCCAATATTTCTTTACAGAGAAATTTTTGTTTTCGAGATAGCGTTTGCATATCAAAGCCAACGTCGGAGTTTGCACTCTTCCGAGCGAGTAAATACCATTGCCTGCGGCAATGCTCAACGCCTGTGTAGCGTTGATGCCTACAAGCCAATCGGCACGGCTTCTGCCTTGTGCAGCCTGATATAACCCGTCAAATTCTTTTCCGTTTTTAAGGTTGTCAAAGCCCTGCCTAATTGCCTTTTCTGTAAGCGAACTAATCCAAAGGCGTTCAAACGGCTTGTTGCATTTCAGGTATTCATAAATGTACCTAAAAATGAGTTCGCCCTCACGACCTGCATCTGTCGCCACGATAATGCTATCGCTTTTATTGAACAATTCTTTGATTACTTTCAGTTGCTTTAATGCGCCAGCATCGGCAGTATAGCCTTTATCTTTTTTGACTTTGCGAACGGTCAATAAAAACGGGTTAGGCAATATAGGCAAAGCGGCTTTGTCAAATCCCGTAATCCCATAATCTTCGGGCATTCCCAGTCCTATTAAATGACCGAATGCCCACGTAACAAAATAGCCGTTACCTGTCAGGTAGCCGTCCTTTTTTTCAGATGCTCCCAACAAGCCGGCTATCTCCCTTGCTACGCTTGGTTTTTCTGCTATAATTGTTTTCATACTGTATTACATTTTTCTGCCTTTGGATTTTGCAGGAGTTTCGGGTTTTTCTTGTTGTTCCTGCTGCTTTTCATTTTTCGGTCTTTGTTGCCCGGACTTCAAAGGCTCTTTGATGTTCTTGGTTGCTTCATTGGTCTTACCCTCTGAATTAACGGCAGTCTGTGTTTTATGGGTTTCGGCAGTTTCTACCCGTGCTTTATACTGACCGGGAAATTCAAAGTTGGTCTTTCCGGTATCTTTGTCGAAAGTGATATAACCCTTGTAGGGTTGGTCTTTTTTATCTTTCAATTCCACATATATGGTTTGCCCGGCTTTGAATTTGTTGTACTGCTCATCGTCCAGTTCTTTGCCCCTGAAAGTTTTCGGAGCTTCCTGCGGTTGGCTTTGCTGATTATTCTGCTGATTGCCCTGTTGATTGGTTTGTTGGTTGGTTTGCGCCTGCTGATGGTTATTGCTTCTGTCAAACAGGAACTCTACATATCGTTTGTCCGCATTAAACTGTACCATTGCAGAAAACTCTGTTCCTTTGGTAGAAATCATACCTTGCAGATAAAGCGGTTTGCCTTCCATTAAGGTTTGCTTTTGCTCGTCATTCAGTTTCACACCTTTTAACTCATCAGGTATTTTTATGAAATCAGTTCGCAATGCCACTACATCATTGGTAAGCCTGTCAATGCTGATAATAGACGGCATCAGTTCGCCCGTTTTAGAATTTACCAAATTGACTACACGCCCCATATTGCCCGTTTCAAGCAGGTTTTTCTTGTCTTCGTCCGTAAACTTGTGACCGAAAAACTCAAAATGGAGGTTAGGCTCTTTTTTGATACCGTGTATTGCCACGATAACATTACCGTCTTCCGCTTGCTGTAAAGACAAGCGGGCATCCGTGCGCAGAATAGAACCGCCGAGGTTAATGCCTATCGGTAAGAGTTCATTGGTTTTGTAACCTCTTAATAGAGGGTCAAGCAGGTTTCTTTTTTCAAGATACTCTTTGCTTAATCCGAGGTTTTTCATTGTGTCCCAATCAATCTGCTCCGGCTTGTAGCGATATTCACTCGTTTCCGTTGTTGTTTGTGCTGTTGCCATATTATTTTGATTTTCTTGTTTTTTGTCCTGTTGCGGTTCTGCCTTTACTTCGAGTTCTTTCAGCACTTTCTCGCCATCGGGAGTGGGCTTATCTACGTGCTTTTGTAATTCCTGTGCTTTTTCAGCAGCAATAGGGGCGGGTACTTTGAAGAAAGTAAAGTTTGTAGGGTTCTTTAACTGGCTGAAAAAATTGGAAAAGAAGTTGGAAAAGAAATCGCCGCTTTTGTCCACACGCATAAACTGGTTTTGGTTTTTCTTCGTGGGTTCGACGGTTTCCATTTTCCCGTTTTCGTCGATACTCTTCACTGCCTGGATTTTCATTTTTTCTTTATCCAGTACGAGTAATATGTCCGAAAGCTGTTCGGGCATTTCCTGTTTATTAGTTGTTTCTTCACTCATATTCTGAAAATTTTAAAAGTTCGCTGTCGAATGTAAAGGAAGCCTGCACCGTATTGCACTATGTGGCACTCAAAGGCAGTGTTTGTCACTTATTGGCATCCAGTTTGGGCAAAGGCGGGTTAAAACTTTCCCTGATGAACTGATGCACATCGGATAGTTTGTAATACAATTTTCCGCTGATGGTATAGTAAGGCAGCTTACCGATGGAGCGATACCGTTGCAGGGAACGGTTGCTGATTTTCAGCATTTGTAATAAATCCTGATTATCCAGTAATTCTTCTCCGTCTATGCTATTGCGCTTCTTTTGTAAATCGTCTATGTGGTTGCCGAGAATGTCAAGCCTATCCATTATGCGTTCCATCCACGCCACAAATTCCATTTTGTCGATATTCATACCCAAAACTTTTACTTATTACCTGATTTTAGCTTTCTGCCTTGTTTAATGTAGCTTTTGCCTTTCGCCATAAGCTGCTCCACATACTCATCGGTAGTTTGTACGGCATTGGCGTTAAGCATTTCCTTGATAGCACCAATCGTATAGTAATACTGCCCGTACATTTTTGAAAAGGCTATCTGCCCGTTGGTGCGCATACGCCACAATGTTTTTTCGCTGATGTGGAGGTACTGGCAGACTTCGTGATTGTTGAGCCACAAACTATCATAGCTTGTATCTTCCAGTTTCAGGATATATTCGCTAATGGCTTTCAACCGTTCGTTAAGGTGCTGCCACACTTCTTCGTCAACTGTTATTATATTCATTGCGCTGTCGTTTAATGTTCACAGGGCAAAATTCAGAATTGTGGCAGTGTTTGTCCGCCAATGCTTGCCAATTGAAAAAGCGGTTTTTTGAAAATTTTACAATTTGCCGGAAAGCCTTATTAAATAAGCGTTTCGGCAGATTTTCCGATTTTGGGATAAGGAAATATGCCCGTTCGCCAATTGCCATATATTGGCGAACGCAGGCACAAAAAAAAGCAATACGGAATGCGTATTGCTTTCAAAGCCTTTATTGATGGAGTGTTTATAAGTCTTTATCCATATATTCTTCCAGTGCTTGTTTCAACTGGTCTAAAAACAAGGTGCGAGAGCCTGCACGGGTTTTCATACGGTGGAATGCGTGATGCACATCGGTCAGTGGTATTCGGAACAACACTTGTGAAATAGCAGTGAGCTTCCGGATGCCTAACTTACCTCCTGAAATAGCACCTGATGCGTAGAGGGCATACGTTAGCTCAATCAGAGCATTCTTGCTGTCCGTCCAGGATAGCTCTTTAATTTCGCTGGCGCTACTGAAAAATGTATCGGAATTTTCTTCGGGGCTGATTTTGGTTAAGAGGTAGGCGTATAAGAGGTCGTTGGCGAGGATGCGGGCTACTTTGTAATCGTAATAGGTAGAGAATTGCGGGTCGATTTCAAATACGTAACTATTAAGCCCATCGAGGTAGTTTATCTGCCCACGCTTAAAATATTCGTGGTCTTTATCCACCCTGCCCGAACGGTAGTAGCGATAAAAATGGGAGTTGCAGATGTGTTCCCTAAACTCAATCTTTAGCTCCGTTAAATGGTTCGAGAAATAGTTATGATATATTTTCCCGTTATTGACCGGGCACGAGGTTTCTATCCGGTAGAGCTTGTTATAATAGATGAGTTTGCCCAGGATTTGGGGCTTAATCATTTTAAAGAACTCAATCTCTTTTGCATCGTTCTCAAATTCCGAACTTAGCACACATTCTTTTGCCGAAACCAATAGCTCCTGAAGAAAGACCGTCATTTGAAAAGCCTCTTCAATTAGCCCCGAGCACGTAATTGACAGTTTCCGTTCCTGCTCCTGAATTTCGGTAACAATAGTTCCTAATAACTTTCTCATAGTAGGGAGGATTACGTTATCAATATCAGAGTACCTTAGCAAATGTTATTAATAAACAGCACTTTAACCGCCAATATTCCCCTACAATGGGGAATATTTTAGCTATTTTCCCCTATGAAAACCGTCGTTTGCATCACTTAGTCACTCATAATCAATAAATACTTAATTTTTAATCTTAAATTTGTGGTTGCGTATTGATGCAACAAAATGAATTGTGATTTAGCGAAATATGAGTACATTATTTATCAAAAATATGGTCTGCAACCGTTGTATTCTCGTAGTTCAGAACGAACTCGACAAACTCGGCATAGAGGCTACCAATATAAAACTGGGCGAAATAATCCTTAAAAAAGATTTAACCACAGCAGAGCGTGAGGCATTGGAAAACGTTTTAGACCCTTTGGGTTTTCAGGTCATCGACGACAAGAAGAGCCGGATGATTGAGAAAATAAAGAACGTTATCATTGACCTGGTGCACCATCAGGACAACGATGCGAAAACCAATCTTTCGGATGTGTTGAGCGATGCGCTGCACCACGATTACAACTACCTTAGCAACCTGTTTTCCGATATTGAGGGTACGACCATTGAGAAGTACTTTATCGCACAGAAAGTAGAAAAGATAAAAGAACTGTTGGTGTACGATGAGCTGTCGTTAAGCGAGATTGCCGACCGTATGAATTATTCGAGCGTGGCATATTTGAGCAACCAGTTCAAGAAAGTAACAGGGCTTACACCGAGCCATTTCAAGCAGATAAGGGAAGACAAGCGCAAGCCACTGGATAAGGTTTAAGTAAATCTTACAAATCAAACCCAGAATTTCACAATAGAACTCCTCTTTATTGTTGCCACCTTTGCATTATGAAAATAAAGCAATCGAGATATGGCAACCAATAAAGAAACAATTTACATTCCTTTAGAGGATGTAGAAAGCGAGCACTGTGCATTAATCGTCGAAAAAGGACTGGCACAGGTAAAAGGCGTAGAAACCCACAAAGTAGAGCTAAATAACCGCAGGGCGGCTATTACCGTTAATGATAACGAGGTAGTAGGCGAAGCTGTAAAAGCAATTAAAGATTTAGGCTACGGCGTTCCCACTGTTAAAAAGACTTATCCCGTTTTAGGTATGACCTGTGCATCTTGTGCAGGCAGTGCCGAGAGTATGGCAAAATATACGCCGGGCGTAGTAAGTGCCGAAGTGAATTACGGTACGGGAAACCTCAACGTTGAATTCCTGCCGAATATAACCAATTCCGAGCAAATCAGGAAAGCGGTACAGGACGGCGGTTATGACCTATTGCTCGAAGACGAGAGCAAGCAACAGGAAACTTTAGAAGCTATCCACGCCGAAAAATTCAGAAAACTTAAAAACAAAACCATTTGGGCAGTAATCCTATCGCTACCGGTGGTCATTATCGGTATGTTCTTTATGGATATGCCTTACGGTAATGAAATAATGTGGGCATTCGCCACTCCGGTAGTTTTATGGTTAGGTAAAGACTTCTTTATCAATGCGTGGAAGCAGGCGAAACACCGTTCTGCCAATATGGACACACTTGTCGCATTGAGTACAGGTATCGCCTATATATTCAGCGTATTCAATATGCTGTTTATGGACTTTTGGCATCAAAGAGGTTTACACGCACACGTGTACTTTGAAGCCGCAGCCGTAATCGTTGCCTTTATTTTATTGGGCAAGCTATTGGAAGAAAAAGCCAAAGGCAATACCTCATCAGCCATTAAAAAGCTGATGGGCTTGCAACCGAAAACGGTTATCGTAATAGAAGCAGACGGCACGGAAAGACAAAAAGCCATCGAAGATGTAAACGCAGGCGATATTATTTTGGTTAAGCCGGGCGAAAAAATTGCGGTGGATGGTACAGTTGTATCGGGCAATTCGTATGTAGATGAAAGTATGCTAAGCGGCGAACCTGTTCCGGTACTGAAAAAGGAAAACGAAAAGGTATTTGCCGGAACCATCAACCAAAAAGGTAGCTTCCAGTTCAAGGCGGTAAAAGTGGGTAAAGAAACAATGCTTGCCCAAATCATCAAAATGGTGCAGGATGCACAGGGAAGTAAAGCACCCGTACAAAAACTGGTGGATAAAATCGCAGGTATTTTCGTTCCGGTAGTAATCGGTATTGCTATCCTGACATTTATTCTTTGGTTCTTCTTAGGAGGCGAGAATGGTGTTGTACAAGGTCTTTTAGCAGCCGTTACTGTATTGGTTATTGCTTGTCCTTGTGCTTTAGGCTTGGCTACTCCTACCGCTATTATGGTGGGCGTTGGTAAGGGTGCAGAAAACGGCATCCTGATTAAAGATGCGGAAAGTTTGGAATTAGCGAAGAAAGTAAACGCTATCGTGCTGGATAAAACAGGTACGATTACCGAGGGAAGACCACAGGTTACAGGCATCCAATGGCTGAACAATGACGATGCGACGAAAGATGTTTTATTGAGCATTGAAAAGCAATCGGAGCACCCATTAGCGGAAGCCGTTGTGAAAAATTTGGAGGGCGTTTCTACAACTTTATTATCAAACTTCGACAGTATAACAGGTAAAGGCGCAAAAGCCGATTACAACAGCGACACTTACTATGTAGGTAATAAAAAACTGTTAGCCGAAAACAACATTACCATTGCCGACCAACTGCAAAAGCAGGCGGACGAATGGGGCACACAGTCTAAAACCGTTATATGGTTTGCAAACAGTAAACAAGCTCTTTCTGTAATCGCTATTTCCGACAAAATTAAAGAGACATCGGTACAGGCTATCAAAGAAATGCAGGATGCGGATATCGAACTGTATATGTTGACGGGAGATAATGAGGCTACCGCCAAAGCTATCGCCGAGCAAACTGGTATCAAGCATTACAAAGCCGAAGTTTTGCCACAGCACAAAGCTGATTTTGTGAAAGAACTGCAACAGCAAGGCAAAGTAGTAGCAATGGTTGGCGACGGTATCAATGACAGTACAGCACTGGCAACTGCCGATGTAAGTATCGCAATGGGTAAAGGTTCGGATATCGCAATGGACGTGGCGAAGATGACCATTATTTCATCAGACCTTACCAAAATACCTCAAGCCATAAGACTATCAAAACAAACCGTATCAACCATTAAGCAGAACCTGTTTTGGGCATTTATCTATAACCTTATAGGTATTCCGATTGCAGCAGGTATTCTTTACCCAATCAATGGTTTCTTACTAAACCCAATGATTGCCGGAGCCGCAATGGCGTTGAGTAGTGTAAGTGTGGTAAGTAACAGTTTACGTTTGAAATGGAAGAAGTAAACCGATAAATCACACAAAGAATATTAAAATAGATAGAAACGTTTTGCTGCTGATATTTGCAGCAGTGAAACAATAATCACAAGTAAATATGGGACAAGACCACGGACACAGCCACTCGCATACTGCGAATAAAAAGACCCTGACCATTAGCTTGGTAATCATCACTACATATATGGTAGTGGAGGTAGTGGGAGGTTTTCTGACAAACAGCCTTGCCTTATTAGCCGATGCCGGACATATGTTGAGTGATGCAATATCGCTTTTCATTGCGCTGATGGCCTTTAAGTTCAGCAGTAAAATAGCCGATTACAGTAAGACCTACGGCTATAAGCGCTTTGAAATACTTGCAGCAGTTATCAACGGTGCAACACTTATCCTGATTTCAGTTTATATCATTTACGAGGCGATAGAACGCTTTCAGAGCCCACCGGAAATTCAATCAGGAGGTATGCTCATTGTAGCAATTGTAGGCTTATTGGTTAATGTGCTTGTAGCCTGGATAATGATGCGTGGTGCTGACGTAAAGGAAAACCTCAATATGCGTGGAGCCTACCTGCACGTCATCAGTGATATGCTCGGTTCGGTTGGTGCAATTATCGCAGCGTTGCTCATTATGTTTTTCGGTTGGGGGTGGGCAGACCCGTTGGCAAGCGTTATTGTTTCGATACTGGTATTGAGAAGTGGGTATTTAGTTACTAAATCATCGGTACACGTATTGATGGAAGGCACACCCGAAAATGTTGAAGTGGATAAGGTCAATGAAAAAATCCTTAAAACCGATGGTATTAAAAGTATTCACGACCTGCATATTTGGACAATTACAAGTGGATTGAATGCACTTACGTGCCACGCCGTTGTAAATGAAAAAATGACTATCGAAGAAAGTGAAATATTACTTCGTAAAGTAGAACACGAATTAGAGCATATGAATATCCATCACGTTACCATCCAGTTGGAAACACCAGCACATCTACACGATAATTCGGTGCTATGTATTGTAAAGGCTGAACCGTCAGCACACGACCATCATAATCATTAATCTTACTGGAATAAAATCAAGTTTTTAATCTCTAAAAAATAAATAGAAATGAAAGTGAACAAATTATTGATAGGCGTATTTGCCTCCTTAGCGATTTTCTTAGCATCTTGCGGGGGCGACCAAAACAGCAAAAGACGGACACGCACACACCGAGGGCGACGGGCACGACCACGCTACGGAACAGGTGGTTGAAAAACCCGCCGAAAAAATTACAGCAAAAGACAGGAACGAAAAAGGCGAGCTGATTGATGCCCACGGACATTTGATTACAGGCTGTCCCGGTCATAAAGAAATGATAGGTTCAGAGGGTGATATGTGTCCGAAATGTGAGTATATGACTATGATACCTATCACTTGGGATATTACCGGGGTTGATACCGTAAGGGTAACAACATTGTCTGATTACAATCCTCCTGCCGACAAACTGAAAAAATAATGTAGAACTTAGCTTTATTGCGTTTGCTAAAACGGCGGTTCCTTAATTGGGACTGTCGTTTTTTTTATTCTAATTCTTTACAGAAATAATATTAGGTAGGTTTTATTTATATAGCCTTATATTACGAAATATCAAATCAGTAAATCTTACAATTCAAACAAGGAATTTTACAAAGCATTTCTTTTGCAAGGGACTGATATTTGTTAGAAACAGTATAAAATCTATTTCTTAATTTTTTAAATTTTATATTATGATACAAACAAAATTTCAATCGTGTATCGAGGCTTGCCTGAAGTGCGTAGCTATCTGTAACCAATGTGCCATTGCTTGTTTAAATGAAGATGATGTTGCACACGTAAAGAAATGTATCCAGTTAGACCTGGAATGTGCAGCTATTTGCCAAGCGGCAGCAAACGTATTAAGTCTTGATGGTAAATTTAGCAAAGAGATTTGCAAACTATGTGCTGACATTTGCAACGCTTGTGCTGAAGAGTGTGAGAAACACGCTGCAATGGGTATGGAGCATTGTAAAGAATGTGCAGAAGCGTGCAGAGCTTGTGCAAAGGCTTGTGAGGAAATGGCAGCGTAATACTGGCATTTTTTTTTGTTTAAAATTTAGAGGGTTATTGCAGCCCTCTTTTTTGTGCCCTGTCCAATCAGTAAATATCACAAATCAAACAGGGAAAAGCGTAATGAGGAAGTGACCTTATGTACTGAAATTTGCACTATCAGATAACAAAATAAAATCTCAAATAGAAATGAAAAAGTTAGTGTTAGCATTGTCGGTAATCGCATTTACTGCCTGTAACAACAATCAGCAAAAAGACAAGACCACACAGGAGAGCAATCAGCCTGTAATAGAAGAAACAGTTGCCCCCGCAGAAACAGGGAACGAAAATGTAATTACCATTAGCGGCGGCGATGATATGAAATTCGACAAAACCGAACTGAAAGCCAAAGCAGGCGAAACCGTAAAGCTCATTTTAAAGCACATCGGAAAAGCACCGATTGAGGCAATGGGGCACAATGTTGTTATACTTGCCCAGGGCACAGACTTCAACACTTTTGCCAATGCTGCGATAGATGCTAAGGACAACGGCTACATACCTAAAGGAATGGAAAACGCCGTAATCGCAAAAACGGATATGATTGGCGGTGGGCAAACCACAGAAATTACCTTTACGGCTCCGGCAAAAGGCTCGTATGATTTCCTGTGCTCGTTTCCCGGTCATTACATCTATATGAAAGGTAAATTAATCGTGGAATAACACGGCGATTTCAAAATCAGTAAAAATCACAAATCTTACAGGGAATACCATAATAGTAACACCTCGTTTAATACGGAAATTTGTATCACAATAAAAAATAAGTTCAAATGAAAAATGTAGAATTAAGCATACCAGATATGCAAAGTGCACACTGCCAGTCGAGAGTAAACGGAGCAATCAAAGACATTGACGGCATTAAAGTAGAAAAACTGGAAGCAGGAAAATTATCTGTTTCAGTTGAAAACGACGAAGTGAAAGAAGAGTTGGTTGAGGCGATTGAAAAAGCAGGCTACAAAGTTGGCGGCGACGACAGCGGAAAGGCTTCAAGTTGTTCAACAGGATGCTGCGGATAAGTTTTGGACAGTCCCGGAGCAAGCACACCAGTACTTCTCCGGTATTTTTTACCAAAGCTACCCAGCGTATGAAACAGTTAAATCTCGTTCCATAAATAAAAAGCAATGTTACAGAAACAAAATTCAGGCGACTGTTCGGAGATAATGACGAAAGTTTGCAATGTAGCAGACCGGATTATACAGAACAGGTTGGACACAGGTAAATCTGCACCGTTTGCCGTACAGCTTACAAACGAATTGAAAGCAGATTATCACCAGTTGAACAATCTGTTCCTTGTTAAATATGATATGAGCCTTGAAATTATCTATATCAGGCGCATTATCGAAAAGGTAAAAGAGTTACTGGTGTACACCGAGCAATCGCTGTCACAAATCGCAAAGGCGTTAGGCTATCAAAAGCCGACGGAACTGTCCGAGCAATTAATGACCTATACGGGATTAACGTCTGCCCATTTTAAGCAGATACGAAAAAACAAGCTCGAAATCATCAGAAGACAACAGGAAAAGCAAAACGAACTATAATTATCAGAACAGCAAACTTTTAAATAGAAGTCTTTATGAAACCTCGCTTTGTGTACAGGAGCAGAGGTTTTCTTTTTATCAGCAATGCAAGACATTAAAAACCGAGGGATGAAGAAATACACGTGGCGAACACATAAAATTATAAAGGAAACCGAAGATACCATTACCCTATACTTTGACACGGAGCAGCAGGCGTTTACCTACCTGCCCGGTCAGTACCTCAACATCAGGCTTACCGTAAACGGCGAACTGCTCATACGTTCGTATTCGTTCAGTTCTGTGCCGTCTGACGAATTTCCCGCCATTACTATTAAAAGGGTTACAGGTGGAAAGATGAGCAATTACATCTTAAATAATGCAGACAACATCGAAGCCTGGGAAATAGAAGCCCCATTTGGCAGCTTTGTTTTAGAAAAACCGATAGCCGAGCAATCCCAAATTGTTTTACTGGCAGGCGGTAGCGGTATTTCCCCGTTATACGCAATGCTGAAAAGCGTTGAAAACAGCAATCGGATACCCTTACTGGTGTACAGCAATAAAACACCGGAAGAAACCATATTTTGGAATGAACTGGAAGCGATGCAGGCAGCGCAAGAATTGAATATTTGTTATTCCTTTACTGCACCTGATTTTATTTCCACCAAACTCAACCACGTTGCAGGCAGGTTCAATCTGCTTGTTTTACGTTCGGTCATTAAAAGACTGGTTGGCGATGTTGCTGCAGCCCATTATTACATCTGCGGACCCAACGGGCTGATGGATTTGTACCAGGATGCCTTAACGGGCTTGTACATTCCCGAAGACCATATCCATTTGGAATACTTCGACCCGGTTCCGGGGAATGCGGGCGATTTGGAAACGGACGGTACTGTTAAAGATGTGATTGTAAACTATTACGAGGACTACTACGAGAACGAGGAAAAGCAAACGTATGAATGCACATCGCTCATTGAGGTACAGCCGAAGCAGTCGCTTCTGGATGCGATGAAAGAGCACCATATCAAAGTGGCGAGTTCCTGTAAGAATGGAACCTGCGGGGCTTGTTGGGCAGTAAAAACCGATGGCGAAGTTCGGATGCTCCATAACGGGGCACTGACAGAACAGGATATCGCAGAGGGAATAATTTTGCTTTGCCAAAGCTACCCGATGAATGCCGATGTTTGTGTGACGGTGCAGTAAATACCGGGTATAGAAAAAAGGCAAAATATCAGTTTCAGCTATTATTTTGCACTTTGTTTTTTTAGAAATCCATTACCGCATCAAGACCCCTTTTCAACCCTTTGAACGTGCTTACTTTTTCGATGGCAAGGATTGCGCCCTTTACATAAGGTTCGGCACTGTTTCCCGCATCGTGCCTTAAAATCAGCTTTTCGTCCGGCATTCCAAAGATGGCTTCAATACCCAACACGTGACCCGGAAGCCTTACAGCGTGCACCTGTACGCCCTCAATATCTGCACCCCTTGTTTCTTTGCTGCCAATGGTGTCCTTAACGGGAACCGTAATATTCGATTGCTGTATGCCCGACAAACGATGCGCCAGTTCCGCTACCGAGCCGCTCGGCGCATCCACTTTGTTTTGGCTTGCGTAGTCTATGAGTTCATAATTGGGAATATACTGCGCAGCAATAGAAGCGAACTTGAATAGCAGGACGGCTGTAATGGCAAAGTTGCCTGCGGCAAGTACTGAAGTGTTATTATCGTTGGCTGCCTTTTCTATTTCGGTATAATCTTCATTAGTAAGTCCCGAAGTACCCACCACAACTTTTTTTCCTTTATTTAAGGCTGACAGGATATTCTTTTTGGCAATATCTGGTTTGGTAAATTCGACAAGTACATCAAAATCCACTTGCTCCAGTGCCTCTTCTATGGTTCCGAACAATGGGATTTCATCATTTCCGAAATCCAGGATTTCGGCTAAATTCTCTTGTTTATTGAAGCGTGACAAGCCGCCTGCCAGTTGCATTCCTTTTTCGTTATAAACACCTTTTGCGATTGCCGAGCCTGCCCACCCGGTGGCTCCGGCTATAAACACTTTTATCATACTTTAAAATCTTAATCGTTTTTTAGTGCCAGTTTGCGGAGCATTGCCGTACTCATACTATCGGTATAAGCACCATAAGCCGTAACCAAAATTCCTTTTAAACCGTCTTTCGAGGCAATGCCATACACCGTAGCCTCATCGCTTGGGTTGCTTTCGCCCTCATAGCGATAGACCTGCTCAATCTCAAAATCATCAATGGTATATTTGTTATCGCCGCAGATTAAACAGTTCTCTTCGAGATTGAAATCCACGTTATACCCCTCGTTGCGTAGGTTCTGTATTGCTACCAAAACCGTAGCGTATTTGTACGTTACATTTGTCATAGTAATAGTATTTTAAATTGCTGCTTACCGCTCCCGACTGTCCTGTCAGAAATCTTCTTTCAGCAGGTCTTTGAGCTTCCGGTGCTGTATGCACAGTTCGGCATACATTGTTTTCAGCCTGCTGTTTTCTTCGTTTAAATTTACCAATTCTACAAGAATATCCATCCCTAAATCCTTGTATTTGTGTTTCAGTTCAAAAATGTTCGTGCCGTAAACGCCGTATTTCTCGAAAAGTTCCAGTCCGCTTTTACCTGCGTTGTAATCTTTCAGCACCTTTAAAACCTGATGTTCGTTGCTCTTTTTGTTCTTCATTTTTATACGGATGTTGTCTATTACAAAATTCCGTAAGATGGTCGGAAGTAGCTATGTACTTTTCCTTATTTAGTTTATGATATTTAATGTTACTGCACCGATTTTCATAAAATTTCACAAAACAAAGCCGGAATATCATAATAGTTTGTCGGGGGCAAATGCAGAATTTTGACCATTGAATAAAGGAACTTATACATTTTAGAAGATATGACACTATTAATAAAAGGAATGGTGTGCAATAGATGTACCTATGTTCTTGAACAGGAATTGACAGCTTTGGGTTTTGAGGTTTTGGATATAAAACTGGGGCAAGCCATCATAAAGGATACGACAGACTTTTCGCAGAAGTTGGGAGTAATCAAAACGATGCTGAAAGGCATCGGCTTGGAACTGATGTATGACAAAAACCAAAAGACAATAAACAGGATAAAAGAGTTGGTGGAGAAAGGTATCACGTTGCAACTGCAAAGCGGCACACCTACCAAATTCACAACCTTAATCAGTGGCAAGCTGCACAAGAACTACGATACATTGAGTGCCTTATTCTCTTCAGTGGAGGGAATTACACTCGAAAAGTACATCATTCGTCGGAAGATTGAAAAGGTAAAAGACCTTTTGGTACATACCGAAATGTCGCTGACCGAGATTGCCCACGTACTGGGGTACAGCAGTCAGGCATACCTTTCCAACCAGTTGAAAAAACACACGGGCTTTACATCAAGCTATTTCAAGCAGGTAAAGCAGGAACACGGGGAAGCCGTTACTATGCAGATGGACGAAGCGCAACCCCCGCATTAAGGGTTTTCCAATCCATCCCCCAAGCATTTTGCTATTTTTTTAATGCAGGCATCGGAGCTACTGAAACATCAGTAGCTCTGTTTGTTTCAGGCAGATACCACCAAATCAAAAAAGTAAATTTCACAACTTTTACCCGTCATTTCGTATAGCTGCACCTTAGCTGTAACCCGACCTTTGCCCCTGTATTTAAAATTTTCAAAGTTTAACTAAACAAAGAAGCGTAACAAAATAAATGTAAGATGAGAACAAGTAAAATTGGTTTGTTATCCCTCTTCCTTATCGGAGCCGGATTGATACAGAGTTGCAAACAAAAAGAAGAAAAACAGTTAAAAGATGAGCCTCCGGTAGTAACCGTAGCCACTATCAACAGTTCGGAAACCGAGCAATCCGTTTCCTATTCGGGTTCCATTGTTCCCGACAATATGACTACCATAAGTTTTGCCGTTCCCGGCACGATTAACAGTGTGGGTGTAAATGAGGGGCAGCGAGTGAGCAAAGGACAGTTTCTTGCAAGCATTGATGCCACCGAGTACGAAGCGGCATTGCAGATTGCCAATGCCAGTTTAGAGCAGAGCCAGGATGCGTTCAGAAGATTTGATGAACTGTACAAAAAAGGAAGTTTCCCTGAAAAGGATTACATCGACATCAAGACCAAAGTAGCGCAGGCAGAAGCCAACAAAAAAATCAACCGCAAGCGCATTGCCGACAGCCGTTTGCATTCGCCTACCAATGGTATAATTACCGTGAAAACTGCCGAGGTTGGCGGTATGGCAGCACCGGGCGTTCCTGCCTTTACCATTGTAAAAACAGATATGGTATATGCGCAGTTTGCCGTACCCGAAAGCGAAATCGGCAGCTTTAAACAAGGGATGCAGGTAGATGTGAATATTCCTACATTGCAACGCAATTTCACGGGTAAAATCACCATCATTAATCCCGTAGCCGATGAAATTTCAAAAGCATTTACCCTTAAAGTACGCTTGGACAATCCGGGCGGCGTGCTGATGCCGGGAATGATTACCGAAGTGCTTGCAGGCGTCCCGGTAAAGGTTAAGCAGGTACGTGTACCACTTACCGCCATCATCAACAATGTAGATAAAATCCCGCACGTGTACGTGGTAGATAAGAACAACACCGCTAAGCTGACGAGGGTTACAGTGGGCAAAATCGTAGGCGATGCGGTTATTATAACCGATGGTCTTAACGAAAGCCAGACCATTATCCTTGCCGGGCAAAATAACGTGAAAGACGGGCAGAAAGTAAAAGCGCAAACTACATCGGTAACAGCATCAGCCCCAAAATCTGAATAATTTATGAAAAGAAAGATAAACCTCATTGAAGCGGCAATGAAATTTCCGCAAGTACCGATAGCGATTACCGTTATTATGGTGTTTGCCGGGTTAATTTCATTAATGACGATGCCGAGAAGTGAAGACCCCCGTGTAACAGTTAGACAGGGGCTTGTTGTGGCTTTCTACCCCGGAGCCGACGAAGAGCAGATAGAGAAAGAAGTAACCGACAAGCTGGAACAATACCTGTTCGGTTTCGAGGAAATCAAAAAAGAAAAAACCCATTCGGAAAGTAAGCCCGGACAGGTGGTTGTAACGGTAGAATTGCAGGACTATGTAAAGGACACCAAAAAATTCTGGAATACTTTACAGCACGGTTTGGATGCCAATATGCCTTTAGCATTGCCACGGGGCGTACAGGGACCGTATGTGAACAGCGATTTCGGCGATGTGGTTGTTCAGATGATTGCCGTATCAGCCCCCGGTCGTTCTTACGCCCAGTTGGAAAACTATTTGGATGAACTGGAAGACGGCATTAAGACGATACCGTCCGTTTCCAAAATCAAGCGTTACGGCGGACAGAAGCAGCAGGTATTTATTACCCTGCGAGAAGATGTATTGAAGCAATACGGTTTCGGTATCAACGAAATCACAAACACATTAAGCCAACAGAATGTAACTATTCCGAGTGGCGATATTGAAATTGACAAAAACCGTTTCCTTATTTTCACGGATGCGCAGTATCAGAATGAAAATGAAATCGGGAACCTGATTGTATATAGTTCCCCGCAGGGCGGCAATATCCGTTTGCGGGATATAGCCAACATCGAGAGAAGATATGAAGACCTGAAAAGCAAAATTACCGTTTCAGGAAACGATGTAATGATGCTGACCGTAGAAATGCAGCCCGGACAGAACATTGTCGATTTGGGTAATGCGCTGACACAGAAAGTTGCTGAAGTAAAAGAAATCCTGCCATCAGATGTGCAGGTCAGCACCATTGTTGACCAACCCGAAGTGGTTGATATGAATTTGGGGCATTTCTTTATCGAGTTCGGTATCGCCATTGCAGCCGTTATCTTGGTCGTAATGCTCCTGCTGCCGTTCAGGGTTGCCACCATTTCAGCCATTGCAGCACCCGTTACCATTGCCGTAACATTTGCTATCCTCAATTTGTTGGGTATCGAAATGCACCAGGTTAGTTTGGCGGCAATGATTATCGTACTGGGGATGGTGGTCGATGATGCCATTATCGTAGTGGATAATTACATCGAGAAAGTGGACGAAAAAATACCGTCGTGGACTGCCGCCTGGCAGAGTGCCACGCAGTTGATGGTTCCCATTTTCACGGCTACGCTTACCATTGTCCTATCGTTTCTGCCGTTGGCATTTACGCTTACCGGGCTTACGAGAGAGTTTGTGCAATGGATACCGATTACCGTAAGCATAGCTTTGGCGGTTTCGTTCCTTGTAGCCTTGTTCCTTACGCCGTATATGTGTTACCACTTCCTGAAAAAAGGATTGAAAAAGCACGATGATAAACCCAAAAAACGCAATTTCTTAGACCGGATGCAGGACGGTTTCGACCGGGCAATCGAGTTCTGTATGAAATGGCAGAAAACTACGTTGGTAGCAGGTTTGGTTATCTTCTTACTGTCTTTCGTGGTAGGTAGTCAGGTTAAAACCGAATTTTTCCCTATCGTGGAAAGAAACCAGTTCAACCTTGAATTGTGGATGGATAACGGTACGAATATCCACGAAACCGAAGCAGCCGTTAAGAAGATAGAAAAGGAAATTGCAGGCGATAAGCGCATTGTAAACACAGCAAGTTTTATCGGTACAAGCTCGCCACGTTTCTACTCTACCTATGCACCGGAGCACCCACGGGAAAACTTTGCGCAGGTATTCATCAATACCACAAGCAAAGATGCAACGGCAGAAATGATAGACGAGTATGTACAGAAATTCAACAACTACCTGCCGAACGGTTATGTGCGGGTTAGGCAGCTAAGCAAGAAGCAGCAGCACGCACCGATTGAAATCCGTGTGATTGGCAAGGATATGACCGAGCAGAAAAAAGTAGCCAAGCAGGTTGCAGCATTACTGGAAAACACTAAAGGTTCTAACTGGGTGCGCACCGATTATCAGAATGATTATGTAGGGCTGAAAGCCGTGGTTAAAGAAGATGTAGCCTTGCGTTTGGGCGTTACCAAAGCGCAGATAGCACAGGCATTGGGTGCAAAGATAAAAGGATACCCGGTATCGCAGATGTGGGAGGGCAATAAAGCCATCGACATTGTATTGCGTACAGACGAAAGCGACAGGGAAAATCTGGATGCTTTGGGCAATATGTACATCAATTCAACATTCGGTGCTAAGGTTCCTCTAAAGCAGGTGGTAGATTTACAACCGTCGTGGCATACTGGGGCTATTGTACACCGTAACGGGTTAAGAACCTTAACCGTTTCTTCCGAAGCGCAGTTGGGCAGAAAACCCGCAGAAGTATTTGCAGAAGTACAGCCTAAAATTGACAGCCTGAAACTGCCTAAAGGCATTAAGATTGCCTACGGCGGCGAGTATGAGGATGGACTGGAAAGCGGTCCCAAAATGGGAAAGGCTTTTATGATAAGTTTCGTTCTCATCTTCCTTGTGCTGTTATTCCAGTTCAAGCGTGTGGGTAAAGTATTCATTGTACTGGCTTCGTTCCCGTTGAGTTTACTGGGCGCAATGTTGGGCTTGTTCCTTACAGGGTACGAGTTCGGGTTTATGGCAATCATCGGTATTACCGCCTTACTGGGTATCGTAGTCCGTAACGGGATTATCCTCGTGGACTATGCAGATGAACTGGTAAGGGAGCACGGTCATACGATTAGAGAAGCAGCCCTGTTTGCAGCTAAACGAAGAATGCGACCAATCTTCCTTACCTCAATGGCGGCAGCAATCGGTTTGATACCGTTAATGGCGAGTGGCTCGCCGGAATGGGGACCGATTTCAAGTACCATTTCAATCGGTATTCTGGTATCAATGATTACCACATTATTTATCGTTCCGGTACTGTATTACAGGTTCGTAAAACCACCTAAAAACAAACAATCGGATGAACAGCACGAGCGCAATACCGATACCGATGTTCACCACCAAAAATATTTATCATAAAAAGGGATTATGTTACAGAAAAGATATAAAACAGTCATAAAGGTTTTTATATGCGGTTTCGTTCTTTTGCAGGGAACAAACAACCTCTTTGCACAACAGCAGCTAACCCTTGCGGAAAGCAAAGAACTGGCATTAAAAAACAATAACAGAATAGGCAAAGCTAAAGAAGACGTAATTGCCACCCAATCCGACAAGCTGATTGCGGATGTGGCAGGCAGACCAAAACTGGATGCTTCGGCAACCGCCTTTTACTTTGGCGAGCCATTGAACACAATGCTGCCCGAATACGGGTTTGCACCGATGGTCAGCGTTACACAGCCGATTTACACAGGCGGTAAGATTAAGTACGGCAAGCAGATGGCAGAAACCAATATACAGATGAGCAATGCGCAACAACGATTGGTGGAAGACGAAGTATTACTGGCTACCGAAACCGCTTACTGGCTTTTAGTGCAGGCTAAGGAAGAAATCAAACTGGAACAGCAGGTTAAAAAGCAACTGGCTTCGCATTATACATTCCTGAACAACCAGTTTGGGGCAGGATTGATTTACAAAAACGATGTATTGCGGGCAAAGGTGCTCCAGAATGAAAACGAAGCCCGTTTGCAGGCTGCGGAGAATAAGCTCATCCTGGCAAAAAGAAGATTGAGCCAGTTAATCGGGATGGAAGCCCCAACAGGTATAGACGTAGCCGATACATTGAGTACGGGCGACTTTTCTAAGCAGGGTGTTTTGGATGCTGTCGATGCGAACCGACCGGAAATTGAGTTGGCAACCAATGGCATTAAAATGAGCCAGCTTACCAAAAGTATGCTCAAAGCCGACCTGAAACCATCGGTAGGCTTATCGCTCAATGGAATGGCTGCCTTTGGAAAAGAGGGTATTAACTTTGGCGACCCGACCAAAAACCATATGCTAACCTACTTTGGTATGCTAAGCGTGAAAATCCCGGTTTTTGACTGGGGTAGCAGAAAAGAAAAAGTAAAACAGCAGGAAGCTAATATACGTTCGGCTGAATACGGTTTGAAAGAACTGAAAAGCCAAATCACGGTGGAGATTGAGCACGCAATGCTTAATCTGCAATTGCAGGCGAATAACATTGATTTGATGCAGGCGTCATTAATTGAAGCCGACGAAAATTTGAAGTTGAGCAATGACCGCTTTAAAGCCGGAACCATTACCGGAGAAGATGTGCTGATAGCTGAAACGCTTTGGCAAAGAGCATACAGCAATATGTTGGATGCAAAAATACGGTACAAAATAGCCGAAGCTGTGTACCACAAAGCTACTGGGCAGATAAAATAGTTTTTGTTGGAGTGAGATACACTCAATTTGCGGGGGACGGTAACAAGCCCCTGCATTTTTAATGGTTAATACGATGATATAAATGCAACACGATACTGCCAATAAAAACGGTATGATAATGATACCCGACATTTCAGGCTTTACGGATTTCGTTATCAAATCAAATATGTTTGTTGGAAAATACATAACAGAAAGCCTGCTCAAATCAGTAATGGATAGCAATATCCTTTGCCTTGAAATTTCCGAGGTTGAGGGCGATGCGATACTTTTTTACAAGTACCACAACCTGCCCACCTTTGAAGAAACATTGATGCAGATAGAACAGATGTACAACGATTTTCAAAAGGAATGCAAACGCCTCGCATTACAACTGGCAATAGAAATTCCTTTATCATTAAAGATAATTGTACACTACGGGGAATTTACCAAATACAAAATCGGGAAATTCGAGAAGCTCTACGGAGCACCAATGGTAGAAGCCCACAAGATGCTGAAAAATCACATTGCGGAATACCCGCCATATGCGTTATTTTCTAATGCGTTTTTGGAAATCAATTTTGACCAACCCGAAAAAGCAACCGTTGCGTATGACAACTGCGAAGACTGTAAATACCTGCCCGAAATAGGTTATATCCATTACCTATAAAACCTAACAGTAAAAATCACAAATTTATCAAAGGAAATTATAATACTTGTGCATAGCAGCTTCTATAATTTTACATTAGATTTTAAATACGGTTCTAAAACCGACAATGACAAAATGAAAGATTTAGAAGAAAAACTATTGCGCAGGAACATAAAACCAACTTCGGTTAGGCTGTTAATCTTTAGAAGAATGTCTGACTTTAAAAAGGCTTTCAGCCTGACTGATTTGGAAACCGAACTGGAAACGGTCAATAAATCGACCATATTCAGGACGTTGACCCTCTTTCACGATAACCTACTCATTCATACTATTGATGATGGCTCCGGCGCAATGAAGTATTCTATTTGCAGCGATAACTGTATGTGCACCGTTGGCGACTTGCACGTGCACTTTAACTGTAACCGATGCAAGAATACCTTCTGCCTCGAAAGTATTGCCATTCCGCCTATCCAGTTGCCCGACAAATTTTTGTTGGAGAGTATCAATTTTGTAATGAAAGGAATGTGCAACGAATGTTCGAGGTTCGTTAAAACAAAATAATATTTTATGATACTCATCTTTAAATTTACAAACAGCCATATTTCCCGATATGGCTGTTTGTATTTGCAACCAGGTTCCCAAAACCGACTGATAATTTTGCCTTGTAAATTAAAATAATATGACAATGGCAATAAAAAATCATTATTCAGCAGATATAGATACAGCCTACAAAAGCAACCGCCTGTTTGATGTAATTTCCTTTGAATGTGCAGTACCCGAAAAAGAAATCGTGATTGCTTATACGGCAGCAATGCAATCCCATTCCACGCACCGTATAGCAAGCAGTTTGCTCAAATTTCTTCCGGGTATCACGCTATCCGATTACAAGGTCGAAAAATTTGAAGAGATACCTGGTTATGGTATCAAAGGATTTGTAAACGGGCACGAAGTCATCATTGGCAATTTAGCCCTGATGAAATCTTATGACTTCTTCTACGATGAAAGCCTCGACGAACTGCGGGAGCCTGTAATTCTCATTATGATTGACGACCGATATTCCGGCTGCTTTTTAATGATGGAATATCCGCAGTAGACACCAAATACAAAACATTTCAGGCTTAATACAAATTCAAATGTTAGATAGTATAATTAAATTCAGCATCAAGAACAAAATCGTCATTGCTATAATGACATTGGTTCTTATCATTTGGGGCGTATGGAGTGCAACCAAATTGTCAATAGATGCCGTACCGGATATTACCAATAATCAGGTACAGATTATTACTGCCTGTCCTACACTGGCGGGGCAGGAAGTGGAACAGTTGGTTACGTTCCCCATTGAGCAGAGCATCGCCAACATTCCCGATTTAGTAGAAACAAGAAGTATATCCCGGTTCGGGCTTTCCGTCGTTACGGTAGTGTTCAAAGAAAATGTAGACATCTACTTTGCAAGGCAGTTGGTCAATGAAAAACTGAAAGAAGCCGAAGAAAAAATTCCGAAAGGTATCGGCACGCCTGAACTGGCTCCGGTAAGTACAGGGCTTGGAGAAGTCTATCAATACATCATCCACCCCAAAAAAGGCAGCGAGCATAAGTACAACGCCAAAGACCTGCGTACAATGCAAGATTGGATTGTTGCCCGCCAGTTGTACGGCACGCCAGGCATTGCCGAAGTAAACAGCTTTGGCGGAGAATTGAAACAATACGAGGTTGCGGTAAACCCCGACCGATTGAGAGCGATGACCGTAAGTATTCCCGACATATTCAACGCACTGGAACAAAACAATCAGAATACGGGCGGTGCATATATCGACAAGAAGCCTAACGCTTATTTTATCCGTGGTGTGGGCTTGGCTACTTCGTTGGAAAGATATTAGAAATATACCCGTAAAAATCACGGGGCATACACCCATTTTTATTAAAGACGTAGCCGATGTGCGTTACGGTAGTGCCGTGCGTTACGGCGCACTAACCTATAACGGAGAAGTAGATGCCGTGGGCGGTGTGGTAATGATGCTCAAAGGCGAGAACAGTAACGAGGTGGTAAAACGGATAAAAGAGAAATTACCCACCATTCAGAAATCATTACCGGAAGATGTAACCATCGAGCCGTATTTAGACCGTACCGAATTAGTAGGCAGGGCAATGGACACAGTGGAAAAGAACTTGATTGAGGGAGCTTTGATTGTGATTTTTGTGCTTGTGCTGTTTCTGGGCAACCTAAGAGCCGGGCTAATCGTAGCATCAGCCATTCCGTTAGCGATGCTGTTTGCATTGGGGATGATGAACGTGTTTGGCGTTAGTGCCAACCTTATGAGCCTGGGAGCGATTGACTTCGGTTTGATTGTGGACGGTGCCGTTATTGTCGTGGAAGCAACCCTACACCATTTGGGCTTGCGGAAATCCACCAATAAACTGACCCAAAGCGAAATGGACGAGGAAGTATTTTTGTCCGCTTCCAAAATCAGGACAAGTGCCGCATTTGGCGAAATCATTATCCTTATCGTATATATCCCAATCCTGACGTTGGTAGGCGTTGAGGGTAAAATGTTCACACCGATGGCGCAAACCGTAGGCTTTGCCATTTTCGGCGCATTGATATTGTCCTTGACCTATATCCCAATGATGTGTGCGTTGTTCCTGCCGAAAAAAGGGCACGACAAGCCGAATTTCAGCGACAAGTTTATGGATAAGCTGCAAGGCTTCTACCAACCTTTGTTGCAGAAAGCTATCAGGGTTAAATATTGGTTAGTGGGCGTTACCACTGCGGTATTTGTAGTTGCCGTTATTCTGTTCAGCAGAATGGGCGGCGAGTTCATCCCGCAGTTGCAGGAGGGAGATTTTGCCTTTCACTGTATTTTACCTCAGGGAAGTTCGCTCAATCAGAGTATAGAAACGTCGATGCAGGCATCCCGCATTCTTAAAGAATTTGACGAGGTTAAAATGGTAGTCGGCAAGACCGGAGCTGCCGAAGTGCCTACCGACCCGATGCCGCCTGAAGCTACGGATATGATGATTATCCTCAAACCGCAGGACGAATGGAAAAGCAAGAAAAGCTACAACGAGTTAGGGGATGAAATGATGGAAAGGCTGTCCGTTATTCCGGGCGTTTTCTTTGAGAAGAACCAACCGATACAGATGCGTTTCAACGAATTGATGACAGGTATTCGTCAGGACGTTGCCGTTAAGATATTCGGGGAGAATATGGACACGTTAAGCGTGTATGCCAATAAGGTTAGCGAAGTAGTACAGCAGGTAAAAGGAGCCACACCGCCACAGGTGGAAAAGGTAAACGGCTTGCCGCAGATTAACATCGACTACGACCGTACCCGGATGGCAAATTACGGGCTGACGATACAACAGGTAAACGATATTGTGAGTACCGCATTTGCAGGTAAAGCAGCCGGGGTTATTTATGAGAACGAAAGGCAGTTTGAGCTTGTGGTAAGGTTGGATAGCGTACACCGCAGCAGCATCGAAGATGTAAGGAACCTGATGATACCAACTAATACAGGCTTTCAGATACCCATATCGCAGGTTGCTGATGTCAATTACAAATTGGATGCCGCACAAATCAGCCGTGAAGCGGGAAAACGCCGCATTGTGATTGGCTTTAACGTAGCCGGACGTGATGTGCAAAGCGTTGTTACCGATATTCAGCAGCAGCTTTCCGAAAAAGTAAAATTGCCCACAGGGTATTACTTTACTTACGGCGGTCAGTTTGAGAACCTGAAAGAAGCCAGTAACCGCCTGATGATTGCCGTACCAGTATCGCTGTTATTGATATTCGCATTGCTTTATTTCACATTCCGTTCATTCAAGCAGGCAGGTTTGATATTTACTGCCATCCCGATGAGTGCCATCGGCGGTGTGTTTGCTTTGATGCTGCGGGGAATGCCTTTCAGTATTAGCGCAGGTATCGGCTTTATTGCCCTGTTCGGTGTTGCCGTATTGAACGGTATTGTATTGATAGGCACATTCAACCAACTGAAAAAAGACGGTTTGGATGATGTGATAAAACGGACAATCGAGGGAACAAAAATCCGGTTACGTCCGGTATTGATGACGGCAACGGTAGCATCACTGGGCTTCCTGCCGATGGCAATCAGCACCAGTGCCGGGGCAGAAGTACAAAAGCCATTGGCTACAGTAGTGATTGGCGGATTAATAACGGCTACATTTCTTACCCTGTTTGTATTGCCATTGCTCTACATCATATTCAATTCAAAATTTAATTTCAAAAACAGTAAAGGTGTGAAAACAACCGTAATCGCTCTTTTACTGGGTATCGGAGGTATGACCACTGCCAATGCCCAGGAAAGGGTAAGCATAGATACTGCTATTAATACCGCATTGCAAAGCAATGGGCAGGTCAACGTCAATAAGTCGGAGATTGATGCGGCTAAATACAATGTAAAGACCGCTAACGATATACCAATGACACAGGTATTTGTAGAAAATGAAGATTTAAGACCATCGGACAAAACGGGTATATGGAAAATCGGGCTTACGCAAAGTATTGCGTGGCCCGGCTTATATGCTGCCCGCAAGGACTATTTAAAAGCACAGCTAAAATATTCCGAATTGAATACAGAGGTTATGAATGCCAATATCCGAAAAGACGTTAGAACCGCTTATTACCAGTTGTGGTTTTTGCAGGATAAAAATCTGTTACTGAAAAGCCTTGACAGCATTTACACCAACCTCTTCAATACAACACAGGTTCGGGTTAGAACGGGCGACGTCGCAAAGCTCGACCAGATTGCGGCAGATGCCCAACTCAAACAGTTAAAAGCCTACGTGGAGCAGAACAATAAGGAAATTGTAATACAGCAACAGCAATTAATGGTATTGCTCAATCGTAACGAATGGATACTCCCAATAGATGAGCCGTTACAGAAATTGGAAACGAACTTGTATGATGAAAACAATGTACACCCGGTATTGCAGTTGCAGCAGCAAAATGTAAGCGTTGCGGCGGCAAATATCAAGATACAAAAGAAAAGCAATTTGCCCGAATTTTCAGCAAGGGTATTCAGCCAGAGATTGTACGGCGTTTCAGACCCGTTTACGGGCTTTTCGGTTTCGGTAGGCTTCCCGTTGTTTGGTGCAGGTGCGTATAAAAACAAAGTGAATGTAGCCAACAAGGAAAAGGAAGTACAGGAAAACCTATTGTCTTACCAAACGCAGGTAATGGCAACGGACAAGAAATCTGCCATCGCAGAAATGGAAAAGAATATGGCTTTGTTGAGCTTCTTTGAAACATCGGGACTGCAACAGGCAAAGGATATTACCGAAGCGGCGTCACAAAGCTACCGCTCGGGAGATATCAGCTTTGCAGAACTAAGCCAGTTCTTAACGCAGGCAATCAATATCCGCCAAAATTATCTGGACGTTCTGAACAGTTACAATCACTCAGCAATTCAATACAATTACCTTAATAACAAATAAGATGAACAATATATCGAAAATGTTTTTAGCAGCACTCTTTACAGTTTCCCTGACCGCCTGTGGAGATAGTCAAAAAAAGGAAAGCGAAGACGGTCATAACCACGAGCACAAAACGGAAGCAAAAGCCGATACAGGGCACGGACACGAGCACGGAGCCGAAGAGGGCGCTGCCACCGTTGCGGCACTTACGCCCCAACAGATTGAAGCTGTAGGTATCAAATACGGTGTGGTGGAAATGAAAGAACTAACCGCCACTATTAAAGCGAACGGTATTTTGAGTTTGCCCAACAGTAGCAAGGCAAATGCTACCTCTTTATACGGTGGCGTGATAAAATCTATTAATGTACAGATTGGCGACTATGTACGCAAAGGACAGGTTATTGCCACCATTGCCAACCCGCAGTTTATCCAGTTGCAGGAAGAATACCTGACCATCAACAGTAAAATAACTTTTGCCGAACAGGAAATGCAAAGACAAAAAGAACTGAACACCGGCAATGCCGGGGCATTGAAAAACCTGCAAAATGCCACCGCCGAACTCAATGCGTTAAGAACCCGCAAAGCCTCTTTGCATCAACAAATACAGCTAATGGGCATCAATCCAAATTCAGTCAGCAACAGTTCACTTAAATCCTCACTGATAGTTACAAGCCCCATTAGCGGAGCCATTAGCAATGTGTACGGCAAAATCGGCAGCTATGTAGATGTTTCTTCGCCTGTGGCTGAAATTGTAGATAACAGTTCCCTGCATTTGCATTTGAATGTATTTGAAAAAGATTTGCCCTTGCTGAAAACCGGGCAGACCATACATTTTACCCTGACCAATAATCCGGTAAACGAGCACGATGCCGTGATATACGGTATTGGTTCGGCGTTTGAAAACGACAGCAAAACCATTCCCATACACGCCCGTGTAAAAGGCAATGTAAAGGGACTGATTGACGGGATGAACATTACGGCGATTGTGAGCCTCAACAATGTGCTTTCCCCGTCAGTTCCAAATGATGCGGTGGTAGATGCGGACGGTAAGAAATACATCTTTGTCATTACCAACAAAAAGCCGCAGGCAGCCGGAGAAGAAGACGGACACGGGCACGACCACGGCGATGAAAAGACAGCGCATAAAGAGGAAGCGGCAGGCACGGTAAATTTTGAAAAAATTGAAGTGGTTACAGGTGTTACAGAAATGGGTTATACGAGCATTACTCCAGTAACGGAAATTCCCAAAGATGCAAGGATAGTTACCAAAGGTGCGTTTTTCATCAATGCGAAATTATCAGGTGGTGGCGGTCACGCTCACGCACACTAAAATAACAAATACCCTCTGATTGTTCCTAATAAGCAATCAGCCAGTAAATCAAATATAAGGGTTTTGCTAAAATGGTAGCTGTTTCGCTTTTGCAACCAGGTTCCCAAAATGGCAGAGTAATTTTGTTTTACAAATAGAAATAAAAAAAATTTTAGATATGTCAAAAATATGTTGTAGTACAGACGATAGTCTGAACCTGGTAAATAAAAAAGAGCATAAACATAAATATGATACTCAAGGTAATCAGTTATGCTGTTTAAAAACAGAAAAAATTTATAAAAATGCCGGTGCGGCAGATTTGTTGAAAGATGCCAATCACGACGATCACGACCATAGTGGACACGATCATGGCGATGGTGATGGACACGATCACGAGAGCCACAACGATCATGACCATAGCGGACACAATCACGACCACCACGGGCACAGCCACGGTGATGACCACGACCACAGTCACGACATAGAGGGTAAAACCACCTTTCAGTTATTTATGCCTGCGGGTATATCTTTAGCTTTATTACTTGTTGCTATTGGTTTTGATAATTACTTTCCCCAAACCTGGTTCACGGGTTGGGTTAGAATTGCCTGGTACGTTATCGCTTATTTGCCTGTTGGGTTGCCAGTAATCAAAGAAGCTGTTGAAAGTATCAGATACAAAGATTTCTTTTCAGAATTTTTCTTAATGGCTATTGCAACAATCGGTGCATTTGCACTTGGCGAATATCCTGAAGCAGTAGCTGTAATGCTGTTCTACTCCGTAGGCGAAGTCTTTCAGACTATTGCAGTATCAAGAGCAAAAGGTAATATTAAAGCCCTGTTAGACCAACGCCCTGATGAGGTAACGGTTATCAGAGCAGGTAAGCCTATTGTTGTAAAAGCTGAAGATGCCTACATAGGTGATGTTATTCAATTAAAGCCGGGCGAAAAATTAGGATTGGACGGGGAGTTAATTTCAGAAACCGCCTCTTTCAATACAGCAGCCCTTACAGGAGAAAGCAAACCTGATACAAAAAGTAAAGGTGAAACTGTATTGGCAGGTATGATTAACCTCAACACCGTAAGCCAAATAAAGGTAACAACCGATTATTCGGATAGTAAGTTGAGCAGAATTTTGGAACTGGTTCAGGATGCTACATCACAAAAAGCACCAACGGAGTTGTTTATCCGTAAATTTTCCAAAATTTATACGCCGATAGTCGTATATCTGTCTATTGCTATTACCTTACTTCCCGCACTTTTCGTAGATAATTATGTATTCAGTGAATGGTTGTATAGAGCATTGGTATTCCTTGTTATCTCTTGTCCTTGCGCTTTGGTAATCTCCATCCCTCTGGGTTATTTTGGTGGTATTGGGGCCGCAAGTCGAAATGGTATTCTGCTTAAAGGGTCTAATTTCCTTGATATTCTTGCCAAAGTAGAAAATGTAGTGATGGATAAAACGGGAACCCTCACCGAAGGTGTTTTCAAAGTACAGGAAGTCTTTATCAAACCAGAATTCAATAAAGACGAAATTCTCAACCTCGTCAACGTATTGGAAAGTCAAAGTACACACCCTGTTGCAACGGCAATCCACAATTATTGGGGAGAGGTAGATGCCGACGTAAATTTAGCAAATGTTGAAGAAATAGCAGGACACGGATTAAAAGCCACCGTTAACGGTAAAGAGCTTTTAGTAGGTAATTTCAAATTGCTCGATAAATTCAACATCAGCCATGATGCAGATACCGCAAACATCGTTTACACGGTAATAGCTGTTGCTTATGATAGAAAGTTTGTAGGATATTTAACCATTTCGGACAGCATTAAGGTAGATGCAAAAGCAGCAATTGAAAAGCTGCGTAAAATGGGTGTAAAAACCACAATGTTGAGTGGTGATAAAAATACCGTTGTTCAGTTTGTTTCGGGACAGTTGGGCATTGACAGTGCCTACGGAGATTTATTACCTGAAGACAAGGTTAATAGAGTAAAGGAAATCAAATCCCGTAATGGCAGCGTGGCGTTTGTTGGAGACGGTGTAAATGATGCGCCTGTTATTGCGTTGAGTGATGCTGGGATTGCAATGGGAGGATTAGGTAGTGATGCCGCTATTGAAACTGCTGATGTTGTCATTCAGGATGATATGCCATCCAAAATACCAATGGCTATTAATATCGGAAAACAGACTAAAAAAATCGTCTTTCAAAATATAGCATTGGCATTCGGAGTAAAAGCAATAGTGCTTATACTCGGTGCAGGAGGATTAGCCACTATGTGGGAAGCCGTATTTGCAGATGTAGGTGTAGCTTTATTAGCTATTCTAAATGCGGTTCGAATTCAAAAGATGAAGTTCTAACTAAGAAGCTAGACTGCCGCAAGAAATCTTGCGGCAGTTTTTTATCCTAAAAATATTTGTGAAATGGCTAAAAAACAATCACAATCTTCATTAAGCGAAGTACATAATTCTGTAGACACGACTGTTCCTGGTCAATCTCGCTGGCGAAGAGTTTTGGCTTTTTTTGGACCGGCTTATCTTGTCAGTGTCGGATATATGGATCCAGGCAACTGGGCAACAGGCTTGGCCGGTGGTAGCCAATTTGGCTACTCATTACTCTGGGTTTTAGTAATGAGTAGTATTATGGGCTTGTTGCTACAAAGCTTGTCTGCCAGGTTAGGGATTGTTCGAAATAGAGATTTGGCACAGGCAAACCGGGAAACTTATCCTAAGAAGGTAAATTTTGTATTATATATACTTGCTGAAGTCGCTATTGTTGCGACAGACCTTGCAGAAATATTGGGGATGGCAATTGGTTTACAGTTGCTCACGGGAATGCCTTTGATTTGGGGTGTTGCTATTACAGCCTTAGATACATTCCTGTTGATGACTTTGCAAAAATGGGGAATGCGCAAGCTCGAAGCCTTTATCATCGGTTTGATATTCGTTATAGGAATGTCGTTTCTTGTACAAATATGGGTAGCTGACCCTAATGTAGATGAAATTGCAACAGGACTGATACCACATATACAGAATGATACTGCATTGTACATTGCTATCGGTATTATCGGTGCAACGGTAATGCCACATAATTTATACCTACACTCTGCACTGGTGCAGACACGTAAATTTAATCGTGATGATGCCAGTATCAAAAAAGCAATTAAGCTCAATTTTTGGGATAGTGCCATTGCTCTAAATATGGCATTGCTTGTAAATGCAGCTATATTAATTCTTGCCGCTACAGTTTTTTATAAAACCGGACGTTCCGACGTGGCAGAGCTAAAGCAGGCTTATGAATTATTGCCACAGCACCTCGGAAGCGATTTTACAGCAAAACTATTTGCTGTAGCTTTGATTGCTGCCGGACAAAGCAGTACCATTACGGGTACGCTTGCCGGACAAATAGTAATGGAAGGTTATCTACGCTTTCGAATGAACCCTTTGTTGCGAAGACTTATCACAAGGTTACTTGCCATAGTTCCAGCAGCAAATGTTGCTAATGTTGATAAAAAGGCAGCTGTAGGATTGTCAGCAGGGAAAAATTTAGTAGAAATTACAACAGCTAAACTTCCAAAAATAAAGAAGTCATACCATTCAATTAGCGTTCCCATCGAGGAAGCACCAATCACTTTCCAGATTGTTTTTTTGTTAGCAGTTTCGCTCATAAATAATGTGTTTTTGTGTTAATTCTTGTGTGTTTTTTTATAATAATATCATTGCTTGTATTGTTATCATGTCGTCCATGTGTTTTGGTTGATCGAAAGATTTTTGATATTCTACAGAAATTTTAGCATTCTGACCATCAATGTACCAGTTTCCACCTAATTTTAATTCGTTTGCAGGCTTTACTAGACCTTTGAAATCTCTGTAAGAATATCCTACATACGGCTGAATTCTATTACGGAATTTTCCTTCTCCTTCTTTGATGTTTTTAGGCAATAAATACCCGACATGTCCAGAAAACTGATTTCCATCTCCTACAACATTTCCTTGTACATAATTTTCGCCCATGTCCGAATTTTGATATTTCGCATAAGCTGTTATCGAAGAAGATTTTCCGATTGGCGCATCATAAAAAGCATCAACAGCAAGATGAGTTACATTTTCTCCAACCAAATTATCATTTTCTTTTTTGACAATTGCATTACTTTGATTGAAAAATCCTGCTCCGATGTTAAATACTTTTTTAGTTCCTAAATAGGTTCCAACGCGATAAGGTAAAGCATTTGATTCTTGATCTAAAAATTGATAATCAAAATATCCTGAAACCGCATATTTTCCTTCTCCAAGTATCGCTTTTCCTAAATACTTTTCTTGTCCGTTTTCTAAAACTGTCGAAGAGTTTCCATCTAAAGTATTAGTAATAGCATCACTTAATGCTAAACGATAATTCAGTTTTCCAATTCGCCCTTTTGCAAACATTCCCAAATGATTTGAAAATTGATCAGACAAACCAAGTGTTGACCAGTCAGCTCTGTTATTATCTAAGGTCAACATATTGATAGAACCTTGACCATTTCCACGAGAAATTCCACCAAAATTGTGAACTCCAGCACCAATTGCTAAATTGTTTGTTACCTTATATTGTAAAAACATTTCATGCAAGAAAAACGATACATCTGTACTTTTTCCCATCGGAGAAAGATTATTATCATAGATTCCATTTGCACCAAAATGTGTTAAAATCATAAATCGATCATTGATTTGTGAATAAGCAAGAACGCGCGCTCGTTTGATAGAAAATCCATCATTGGCGTGTTTTCCTTCGTAATCCTGAAACCAAGTTTGTCCCAAAAGAATAAATCGGACATATTTACTTCCTTCTGGATTTAATTTAACGACCAAACCGCCGTCATATTCAGAAGCATATTGAGCCTTCAATTCCGTGGCTCCAAAAATGGATAGTAGAGCAATTGCGACAAAAATTTTTTTCATTTTTTAATAAATGGTGTTAGTTGTACATTATTTGTGATTTTGTATTGACTTAATTAATAGACTTTGTAATCTTCCCCTTGTTAAGAACACTTAAAAGTAGAGTTTTTATTTAATATTATTGTATTATTATTTTGATTAATTTGAAATGTAGGAAAATCATTAGGATTTTTGACCTTACCATATTTCAATAAAAAGTTTCTAGGAGAAAGATATTGCAAAGAACTATGTGGTCTTTCATTGTTATACATCCACATCCAAATTTCTGTATAATTTTTCATTTCTTTGATATTTTCAAATAAATAAGCATTTAAAAAATCTGTTCTAAAAGTTCTATTAAATCTTTCAATCAAAGAGTTTTGCGTAGGTTTCCCAGGTTGAATATAATATAATTCAATGGCTTTTTTTTGACAAAATAGTTTTAGTTTTTCAGCAATAAATTCTGGACCATTATCTACTCTAATTTTCTCAGGTTTCCCTCGCCATTCGATTAGTTTTTCTAGTTCAGAAATTACTTTAGCTGAAGGTAAACTTGTGTCGATACAAATACTCAAAATTTCTCGATTAAAATCGTCTATAATATTCAAACTTCTCACGCTTTTTCCGTTTTCTAAACTATCATGCATAAAATCCATACTCCACGTTACATTTGGATAAATCGGACGTAAAAGCGGCTCTTTAATACTTGCAGGAAGTCTTTTTTTACGTTTATTACGTAGGTTAAGTTTCATCGAAGTATAAATTCGATAAACTCGTTTATGGTTCCAAGTAAAGCCTAAATTTCGTAAACGATAATGCATCATCCAAAAGCCCCAAGTTTGATGCTCGTTAGATAGTGCTATCAATTGAAAACGTATTTTATCATCCTCATCTTTACGTACTTTTTGATAATAAAAAACGGATGTTCTTAAGCTAAATAGACGACAAGCCCTGCGAGAACTTAGTTGATGTTTTGCTTTTGAATACAACACCAATTCTCGTTTTTCACAAGGCGTTATAGCTTTTTTTCGATAACATCTTTTAAAACTACGTTTTCTAAAGTAAGCTCTGCTACAATTTTTTTATATCGGGACAATTGCTTCTCTAGTTCCTTTAATTGAGCTAATTGATGGGCTTCCATTCCGCCATATTTACTCTTCCATTTATAAAAAGTGGGTTGGCTTATTCCATGTTCACGACAAATTTCATTGACTGTTTTGCCTTGATTTTGTTTTGATAAGATCTTGACGATCTGAACTTCTGTAAAATTGCTTTGTTTCATAATTATCCCTAAGTTAATAAACTATATTTTTAAACGTTCCGTTTTTTAGGGAAGATTACAGTTTTGTAAAAGTGATTTTTGATGCCAAGTATGGAGAATGGATTGGAACGCATATGATTGGCTATAATGTAACGGAGTTGATAGCTCAAACCACAACTGCGCGTAAATTGGAAACAACATGGCACGAGCAATTGGATACTATCTTTCCACATCCAACTATGAGTGAAGCCATAAAAGATGCTATTGAAGATGCCTTAGGTGAGGCAATACATCTATAAATAAATACAAAATACTTTTAAATTTATCTTTAAATTGATTGATTATGAAAAACAGACTAAACTGTTGGAAGTGTGTACTGTTACTGTCTTCACTTCTCGGATTGTTGATACAGATCTAAAATCCAGATTTGGTAATTTTTAAGAAGGCAGATATTTTCATCTGCCTTTCCTCTATCTATTAATTCAATTATTAAAAAAGTCACGGAATATAAAACGTGACTTTTTTAATAAGAATAAACGAAATTAGTCTTAATTTAGAGTAGCTACTAGTGAAACTTCTAATTTATAAGCTTTTCCTACCGCACACATAGCTTTTGCTTGTTCTGCATAGTTTAAAAATTCTTCTTCATTTAAACCTGATATTTTTGCATTTAGCACTAAATCAGAGTTCGTAATATCGAAGCTGGTTGCTGTTATTGTACAAGATGTTTCTAAAGATTCTGCCTCAATCCCTTTGCTTGTAAGTATATAGTTTAACGTCATTGTATAACATGCAGCGTGTGCTGCGGCCATCAATTCTTCTGGATTTGTAGCGGTATTTTCTCCTTCAGATTTATTGTGTTTAAAAACACTGCTTCCAATGGCTGAATGTGCTGCATCGAAATTACCGCTTCCATTTTTAAAATTACCTTGCCACTTAGCTGTTACTTTTGCTTTCATTTTTAAATTTGTTTTAAATTACTTGACAAAATTACTATCTAAAAAACGTGTCATCAATGCATATACTTCATTCTTAATAGGACTTTTTTCCTTTAACGAACACTTTAAAGAGCGTTTCGGAAAGAAAGGGGGGGTAGACCCGTTTGAGATTTGAAAAATCGCACAAAATAGGAGTAGTCTTCATACCCGAGATAATCAGCAATTTCTTTAATGCTTAAGGTTGTATTGGCAAGTAACCTTTTAGCCTGAAGAATAATTCTTTGCTTAATAATGATGCTTGGTGCTACCTGTTTTTCAGATACAATTTTTTTATTGAGGTTTTTAGGTGTGATATTCAGCATATTTGCATAGTCAGAGACATTATGGTGCTTTCGATAATGAAGCTCGACCAATTGACTGAATTTTCTAGCTAACTCCTTATCATATGAAATGATTTGACTATCATTATTTGATTTTATCAAAGTTCTGGTTGCTGAAATGATTATTTGTTTGATGTATGTTTTTATCATTTCTTCAGCCCAAAAATCTTTTTGATTAATTTCTCTTTTTATAGACGAGATTAGTTTTAAGAAAAGTATGTCCAGATTCGTCGACAAATTTAGATAAGGCATCTCGAATACATTATCAAAAAGGAGCCCGTCACAGGCAAGCTCTTTATCATGGAAAGCTATGCAATAAAAATCAGGATTGAAATAAATAATACTTCCTCTAGATTCCTTGGATATTTGAAAATGCTGACCAATACTGAAGAAAAGCAAGACGTTTTCTGTAAAGCTGTACTCTACGAAATCCACAATAATGCTACCGTTTTTCTCCATATAAATGATTTTATAGTAATCTTCCAGCAGCGTATTGCTATTTATCCTATTTCCAGATTTATCATCAAAATCCAGATATCCTATCGATTGTCTTTTATTTAATCCGGCATCCATTTTTTATCAATTTATGAGTATTAGTCCGAAGGTTTGTCATTAATAACAAAGCCCTTAAAAGATTTAGGGCTTTGTATATATTAAACTAAAATTACACATTATACATTACAAGGTACCTCTGCGTTCCTGTTCTCTTTCAATTGATTCAAAAAGAGCCTTGAAGTTTCCTGCACCAAAACCTCTAGCTCCCATTCTTTGAATAATTTCGAAAAAGAATGTAGGTCTATCCTGAATCGGTTTGGTAAATATCTGTAACAAATAACCTTCTTCGTCAGCATCAATCAGAATTCCCAGTTTTTGCAATTCATTTAAATCTTCCTTGAAATTGTCGGCATGAGCTTTGATGCGATCCGGTATAGCATCATAATATGCCTGTGGCGGAACGGATAGGAACTCTACACCTCTTTTTTTCATTTCTTCTACCGTTTTAATAATATCATCGGTAGCCAAAGCTAAATGCTGTACACCGGCGTCTTCATAAAAATCCAAGTACTCTTCTATTTGAGAACGCTTTTTACCTTCAGCAGGCTCGTTAATCGGGAACTTAATTCTTCCATTACCATTTGCCATAACTTTTGACATTAGGGCAGAATATTCAGTAGAAACCTGTTTATCGTCAAAAGATAAGAAATTAACAAATCCCATTACATCTTCAAACCATTTTACCCATGTATCCATTTCGTTCCATCCTACATTTCCAACCATATGATCAATAAATTTCAGACCAACAGGTTCCGGATTATAGTCTGATTCCCATTTCGTAAATCCAGGTAAAAAGATTCCTTTATAATTTTTACGTTCTGTAAACATAAAAACTGTTTCACCATATACAAAAACACCAGCTTGGATTGCTTCTCCGTGTTCATCTGTAGTAACGGTAGGTTCCATAAATGGCTTTGCTCCACGTTTGGTAGTTTCTTCAAATGCACTTTTGGCATCCTCCACCCACAAAGCAACTACTTTTATTCCGTCTCCATGTTTTTTCACATGTTCCCCGATTGGAGAAGAAGAGTTAAGTGCAGTGGTCAGTATAATACGGATCTTGTCTTGTTTTACCACATAAGATACTTTGTCTTTTACTCCGGTCTCTAACCCTGCATAAGCTTCAGATTGGAATCCATAAGCCGTTTTGTAATAATGCGCTGCCTGAAGGGCATTCCCTACATAAAATTCTACATAATCAGTTCCTAATAGTGGAAGAAAGTCTTGTGCTCCTTCAAATATTTTTTCTAAACCGTATTCAACGCTTTTTAATTTATTTGTCATTGTTTTTTATTTTTATAATATGATTTTGATACATGATTTGTGTACACTTGATGAAGTGTAGTTGCATTTAGAACTTGTATACCAGCTATAACATAGCACGATGCAAAACCGATAGAAAGGTTTTGATAGACATTTTATAATTAGTTAGTTATTCCTCTGTAAATGTATTTCACTTATTTATAACAAACACTATAATCAGTAAAAGTCACAAAACAAACCCGAAATATTACAAGTGGAACTATTTTATGGTAAATAATCAGTAAATGTCATAAATCAAACAAGGAATATCACAACCAATATTACCTGTTATCTTATGAACTTTGTACTCAAGAAATACAATTAAAAAGTTCAAAACAATGGAAAGCAAAAACCTTCAATTCAAGACAAACCTTAACTGTGGTAACTGTGTTGCTAAAGTACAGGGTGATTTAGATAGCGCTAATGGTATCAGCGAATGGAATGTAGATACTACAAATAGTGATAAAGTCCTTACGGTTAAATCGGAAGGAATCAGCGAAGACGAAATCGTTACAATTATTAAGAAAAAAGGGTTTAAAGCCGAACCTATTTCACAATAATATAATAAGCAATTCATTAATCATAAAAAAGAGATAAAAAATGAAAAAGTTAATAATAGCAATAACCGTAATGTTGTTTGGATTTTCTGCCTTTGCACAAAACACAAACAATCTGTTAAACAGTTACATCAGTGTAAAAAACGCTTTAGTAAGTAGTGATAGCAAAGCAGCGAGCACCGCAATTTCGGTTTTCAACGATGCAGTAAAAGGTGAAGATAATTTTTCACAGAAAACTGATCTGTTAAAAGCGACAGAAAAATTAAACAAGGCTGGAAACAATATTGAAAAGCAAAGAGCAGCTTTTAACGATGTTTCTACTATAATGTGGAAACTGGTAAAGTCGTCTGATAAAGTAATTCAACCTGTTTATTATCAGTATTGTCCTATGAAAAAAGCATATTGGTTGAGCAAAGAGAAAGATATTAAAAATCCTTATTATGGCTCATCAATGCTTACCTGTGGCAAAGTTGCAGAAACTAAATAATAAAAACCTTTAAGGCATTGCTTATTGAGCAATGCCTTTTAATCTTTGTATAACCAATGCGATTTTTAAAATGAATAATAAAAAATTTCTTCACAAAAAGTTGTTGCTGCTAACTCTGTTAGCGCTCTTCATATCACAGGTCGGTATAGCCCAAAAAGTAGTACGTTACGATTTGTATGTAAAAGATACCATCGTAAACTATGCAGGCAAAGAAAAAAGAGCAATCGCTGTAAATGGGCAAATACCAATGCCAACACTTGAATTTACTGAAGGCGATACGGCAGAAATAGTGTTACATAATCAACTTAAAGAAAGTACCTCATTGCATTGGCACGGATTATTTCTGCCCAATAAAGAAGATGGCGTTCCTTTTTTAACGCAAATGCCCATTGAACCTGGTGAAACCTTTACGTATCGTTTCCCTATTATTCAAACGGGAACGCATTGGTATCATTCTCATTCAGGATTGCAAGAGCAGATTGGTATGTATGGGAGCTTTATCATGCATAAGAAAGCTGATGATAAAACATTTAGAAAAGGGATTGACGATTTACCGGAAATTCCCATAATGCTAAGCGAATGGACGAACCTGAAGCCCGAAAATGTACACCGTATGCTGCACGCAGCAAGCGACTGGTTTGCGATAAGGAAAGGCGCAACACAAAGCTACGCCGAAGCCATTAGAAGCGGAAAATTCAAAACCAAGCTGAACAACGAATGGAAGCGTATGTTGGCAATGGACGTGAGCGATGTGTATTACGACCGTGTAATGATGAACGGTAATCATCATACCGATTTAAAAAGCATTGACGGCAAGCCCTTAAAAGCAGGCGATAAAGTACGTTTACGCATTTCCAATGGGGGTGCATCGTCTTACTTTTGGCTGCGCTATGCAGGCGGTAAAATTACCGTAGTGGCGAGTGATGGCAACGATGTGGAGCCTGTGGAAGTGGACAGGCTGATTATTGCTGTATCGGAAACTTACGATGTGGTTGTTACCATTCCCGAGGACGGCAAAGCCTTTGAATTTATGGCAACCACCGAAGACCGTACCCAATCCACAAGCTATTTTATTGGCAACGGTACAAAACAATTGGTCGGGGAAATGCCACGCCTGAAATATTTTGAGGGTATGCAAATGATGAACGATATGATGAAGATGAACGGCGACCTGGAAGATATGGGAATGAATATGAGCCTGAACCAAATGGATATGAACGTAGTGATGTACCCGGAGATTACAGGCGAGGAAAAGAGCAAAAAAAACAAGGGTACAGCACCGTCTATGGAGCATCACGGCGACCATAAGATGAATAGCGACGAAGACCCCAACCGTTATAATGCTAATGCGTTGAGCGACATTAAAACGCTCAATTACGCAATGTTGAAATCGCCGCATAATACCACGCTTCCGGCTGATGCCCCGGTTAAGGAACTGAAATTTACCTTAACGGGAAATATGAACCGTTACGTTTGGAGTATGGATAACAAGGTTTTGGCAGAAACAGATAAGATACCTGTTAAAAAAGGCGAAGTATTGAGGATTACGATTTATAATAACTCAATGATGCGCCACCCGATACACCTGCACGGTTTTGATTTCAGGGTGCTGAATGAGCACGGCGAAAATGCACCGATGAAAAACATCATCGACATTATGCCGATGGAAACCGATACGATAGAGTTCCTTGCGAATACCGAGGGTGATTGGTTTTTCCATTGTCATATCCTGTATCATATGATGGCAGGTATGAATAGGGTTTTCGCTGTGGATGATTACAAAAATCCGTATTTACCCAATAAGGAAAAAGCATATAAAATGTTGCAGCGTGAAAGCAATATGCCACATTTGATGGCTCAAAGTGATTTTGCGACCAATGGTATTGACGGAGAAGCAATGTTGATGAACGCCCGTTACAGTTTGGGTACGGAATGGCGTTTAGGCTATAATGATATGCACGGCTATGAAGTGGAAACGCATTTGGGACGTTACATTGGTAAAATGCAATGGCTGATGCCTTTTGTCGGTTTCGATTGGCGATACCGCAGAATGGGAATGGACGAGCACGAGAAAAACCTCTTCGGACAGGTTAATAAAAAAGACAACCGAGCTGCTGTGAGCTTAGGGGTAATGTACACCTTGCCGATGTTGGTCAACGTACAGGCAGAAGTTTACCACGACGGTATTTTCAGGGTATCATTGATGCGGGAGGATATACCTATCTCCAGACGGTTAAGAGCCGGGTTTATGGTCAATACCGATTTGGAATATATGGCAGACCTGCGGTACATTTTGACGAGGCATATCGGTATCAGGGCGCACTATGATAGTGATATGGGCTTTGGTGCAGGACTTTCGCTCAATTACTAAAGGATTTCATTCATAAAATAGACAAAGGTTGTAGCGGTTATGCTATAACCTTTTTGCATTTACAATACCAGACTAAATCAGTAAACCTCACAAATCAAACAAGAAATATCACAATAGGCAGCCCGAAACAAATTGCCAATTTTGCATCATAAATTTTAAGATTATGACAGCAAAAATAAAATGGAACAACGTGTATCTACTGTTTACCTCGCAGGCGTTGTTCCAGACTGCATCCATATTGGTCATTACACTTTCGGGTGTGGTAGGCTTACAAATGGCTCCCGATAAAAATCTGGCGACCTTACCATTGGCAATGATTACCGTAGGTACGGCAGGTATGATGATACCCGCATCCCTCATTATTAGAAAATTAGGTCAGCGCAATGCCTTTATGATAGGTACACTGATAGGTGTTTTGTCGGGTTTGGTTTCGTGGTACGGTATTATCCAAAATTCCTTTTGGCTGTTTTCAGTGGGTAATATGCTCATTGGTACTTATCAAGGCTTTTCGCAATACTATCGTTTTGCGGCGGCTGATGCCATTCCCGACTATGCGAAAAGCAAGGCAATTTCTTTTGTTATTGCAGGTGGCATTGTTGCAGCATTCGCAGGACCCAACTTAGCGAGGTTTACGCAGCATTTAGGGGCGGTTCCTTACGCTTATCCCTACTTTTCTATTATCCTGTTAAGCGTGGTCGCTTTGGGTGTTGTTTCCTTTTTAAAGCTGCAAAGAACATCTGCGGTACAAACCAATGAAGCGGTAAAGAAAGGTCGCCCGTTAAAAGAAATCATTAAGAATAAAGATACCATACTTGCAATACTGGCATCATCTACCGCATTTGCCGTAATGGGAATGTCTATGACTGTTACCCCGATAGCAATGCACAGCGTAGGGCATTCGTCCGACAGCTCCGCAACGGTTATCCAGTGGCACGTATTAGGTATGTTCCTGCCGTCATTCTTTACAGGTATGCTTATTCAGAAATTCGGCGTTTACCGTATCATTATTTCCGGTTTGGCGATTTTGTTCCTGTACATCATCATTGCCCTGATGGGAACAGGCTTTGCGCATTTCGTTTCCGCATTGTTCATCGTGGGCTTAGGTTGGAACTTCCTGTTTATCGGCGGTTCGTCATTGCTTACCAAAGTGTACCGTCCCGAAGAGAAAGAAAAAACGCAGGCTTTCCACGATTTCACGGTTTTTGCAGTAATCAGTATTGCTAGCTTCTTTGCAGGCAGCCTGTTTAATTACTGGGGTTGGAATGGCGTAAACATTGTACTGATACCGATGCTTATCATCACATTGATAGCGGTTATCAGGATTGTAATGAGCCAAAAGAACAGCGTTAGCAATCAGTAAAAATCGTAAATCAAACAAAGAATATCACAATAGATACAACCCATTTAATGCGGAAATTTGTATTGTAATAAGAGAGATAAATAAATGAATAATTTAAAACCATATTACTAAGCACGGTTGTTTCACTGGCAGCGTTATCTGCCTGCAACAATTCAGAAAGTAATAATAAAAAATCAGAGGATATGAATGCACATCAGCACGCAAATCACGACAGCGCATACGCTTGTCCGATGCACCCGGAAGTAAAAGGAAACAAAGGCGATAAATGCCCTAAATGTGGTATGGCTTTGAGCCCTGTTAATAAAGAGAAAAGCCAGTATGAAGTAAAAGTGGCTGCCGACCCGCAAAATGTGGAAGCAGGTAAACCAACTAATCTATCCATCGCCATTAGTGAACACGGTAAAAATGTACCGTTGGAAGTAGTGCACGAAATGAAAATGCACCTTTTGGTAGTGAATGAAGAACTGACCTGGTTTGACCATATCCACCCCGAAGAACAGGCAGACGGTTCTTATAAGGTTTCAGAAACATTCCCTACAGCAGGTAAATACCTGTTATTTACCGACTACAAACCGAACGGAGCCGAGGGAGAGGTCAATAAGCAAACCATTGAGGTAAAAGGTACGGCAGCAACACAAACAGCCGATTTAAAGACAAAATTGGTTTCAACCGTAGATGGTTTTACGGTAACGCTGCTTAACGGCGAAGACTTTAAAACAAACAGAAATCAGGGCTTGCAATTTTCGGTAGAAAAGGACGGCAAGAAATTAGAGGAAAAGGATATGCAGAATTATCTCGGAGCGACTGCCCATATCGTAATGATAAGTAAAACTAATAAGGATTTTCTACATATACACCCGGTATCAAAAGAGAATTTCCCAATCTATGCCGAAACGCTTATCAAAAAAGCAGGGCTTTATAGATTGTGGGCACAGTTCAAAATAAACAATGTGGTACATACGGCAGATTTTACTATTACCGTATCAGAAGGCGAAAAATCGGTAGAAGACCACAGCCACCACACGCACAACCATTAATAGTCTGTAACAGGAAAACAGTAAAAGTCACAAATTAAACCCGGAATATCACAATAGCAGACTTCGGGATTATGTTGAATTTTGCGACAGTTCAAAACAATAGTAAATAAGTTTAAAAAAATATGGAAAATACAGAATTTCAGTTCAAGACCAATCTTAATTGTGGCGGTTGTGTATCAAAGGTAAAAGCGGATTTGGACAGTACCGACGGTATCTGCGAATGGAATGTAGATACAGCCAACAATGACAAAATTTTAACCGTAAAATCAGAGGGTATAACACAAGATGAAATAGTTGCCATCGTTAAGAAAAAAGGCTTTAAAGCAGAACCATTAGTGGTTTAATCTCTTAGCCCTATCCAGTTTTAATTAAGGATAGGGCTCTCTTATACTCAATCAATACATACTAAAATGAGGCAATTTATTGTGGGCTATCTGCAATTGCTGCCTCATTTTGTGCTTTTTAATTGGTTTCATACTTTAAATTTCGCTTTCGATGACAAATTATTACCAAACTATAATAAACGAATTAGACGATAGAATTAACGAATTGACCTATGAGCCAAGTAATTCATTGATATCGTATGAAAATGCAATTATATTAGTCTTGCAGAAACTTGAGGAGATAAAAAAATACATTAAGAAGAATGGATTTAAAGATGATGAAGCCGAAATACTTTTTTTCAAACAGCTAAAGCCTCAATTAGTATCGAAGCTCATCTACTTCAATGCCATTTACAAGATTGAAACAAAAAGACCACGAGGCGGCGATAAAATCATCAAGAAATATCTGAATGTTGAGCTTTCCAAAATCAAGAGGTATTTCGATGCTAATTTGGAATTTTACAAGTATTACAGAACCAACAGCACTCATCTGGACTATAAATTCTTTTTACGTGGCAAGCACGATATAAAGTTGAGTTTAGACACCTATTATTTTGAAGCAGACCATAATTTTGCAACCTCGCACGATTACAAGGTAGCTAAGATTATTGCCAACGACTTGATACAGGTTTACCTCGAAGACCAGTTGAGCAATAACAATCAGAGAAAGCTACTTGAAACGCCTCCCCTAAACTGGACAGGTAGTAAAACTTCACTCATTGAGTTGATTTATTCGCTGCATTCGCAGGGTTCAATTGACAATGGTAATGCAGATATAAAAATCATCGCCAAGACTTTTGAAAATATATTTAATATTGACTTAGGGGATTTCTACCATTCCTATTTGGAACTGAAAGGCAGGAAGATAAACCGAACAAAGTTCCTCGATAGTCTTCGGGATGCACTTATCAAAAGGATGGACGAGCAAGACGAAAAATAAAGGTAAAGTTTCACTGCTTTACCTTTATTTTTTATACATTTGCAGTAATGATTTACAAGGTAATTGAATGAAAGCAAGTGTAGTAAGCACCATTACTAAATCGTTACCGATAACTCTTTCGGTTCTTGTAAACTACTCTTTATTAGTCAGTTTTGACTAAATTAATCTTTTTTTTTAAAAAATCCATTCCTCAAGTTTGAAGTAAATTTAACTAAAATTTTTATTAAACAATTATAAAACTTATTTAGTGTTTTTCTAAAATATTCAACTATAAACAGAAGCCAATTAGTAAATATTTTTAAATTAAAATAGAATAAGTTCTTTATATAATTTGCAAGAAAATAATATTTATATTTGAAAAGAATCTATATTAAAAAAAAATCAAACTCAACTAATGCCCCACTGTTATATCAATTACTAGATTTGTATTTGTTCGGAATTTTCTCCAAAAACGCTAAAGTAGTTTTGTGCTTGTAAAGTTTTATCTTAAATTTACACAACTGCCAAAATAATCTAACGTTAGCAACAAGCTGAAAAAACATAATGAATAAACTAAAAACAGGAGAATTTTACGGAACACATTACCAAAAATCAGCTTTTGAAAACATTATTCTTACAGATACTGAATACACACATAGTAAAGTTGATTGGCATTATCATGAAAACCCTTATTTTACCTATTTACTTCAAGGCAAATTATTTGAATCTAATAAAAAAGAATCCTACTATTTAGAACCAGGAAATCTATTATTCCATAATTGGCAAGATGCCCACTACAATATAAAACCACCCGAATTTACAAGAGGATTTCATATTGAACTTAATAAGGATTGGTTTTCAAATTTTGACATTCAAACAACAGATTTTGAAGGAAGTAAAAACATAAAAAATCCTTTAACTAAAAATTTGATGAACCAAGTGTTCATTGAATCTAAAATAAACGACCAATATTCAAATTTAAGTATTGAAACATTTTTAATTGAAATATTCAATACTATAAAAGAAACTAAAGAGAACCGTTTGAAAAAACCAATTTGGGTAAAAAAACTGCAAGAACTGTTATATGAGGAACAAATTGATTACTCTTTAAATAATTTGAGTTCAATTTTAGAAATACATCCAATTCATTTATCTAGAGAATTTAACCGATATTTTGGAACAAGTCTTGGCAATTACATTAGGCTTATAAAACTAAATAAAGCCTTTCATCTAATTACTTCAAGTAAATTTTCAATGACAGAAATTTGTTATCAATGTGGTTTTTATGACCAAAGCCATTTTATCTCCAATTTTAAACAAATCTATAATACAACACCAACAAAATTATTAAGAAAAATTTGCTGATGTTAATATTATACAATTTCAGTAAATGTAAAAACCTCATTTTTACAACTTAATTAAAATCAATCAAAAAATGAGAGCTCAAAACTTCCTATTATTATTTTCTATTCTCTTTTCGCTTTCCGTTAGTGCACAAAATATGGCTGATTACACAAATGGTTGGCTAGGAAAAATAGAAAATTCTAAAGCATTCAATTTAACTGTAGAAATAGAAAATTTAGGTTCTGAAAATGCTACTTTTAAAATTTCCAACAATAGAGCCATTATTGATTATTCATTTCAAACAAAGAATAATGTACAATTAAAAATTCCATTTGCAGAAAATACCTTTTTTGAAGGCATACTCTCAGAAAATGGTAAAGAAATTAATGGATTTATTAAATCAGGTATACTTCTCTATCACTTGAAGTTAACCAAATCAAAAAACAATTCATACATAGGAGTTTGGAATATTTTAATGGTAGACGAGCTTAAATCACAAAACTTTTATTTAAGCATAGAAAATGGTTCTGACAATGATTATCAAGCCTATCCAATTTTTGGAGATGATAGATTTACTGGAACTTGGTGTGACAATTTTCAAAAAGAAAAGGATATTATTTCTTTTACTGATTTCAAAACTGGATTTCAATTTAAAGGAAAATTACTCACAAATGAAATTCAATTAGATATCTATTTAGGTGAAAATTTGGTTACACAAATAGTTTTAAAAAAAACGGAAACAGATTGGGAAATTGGTGGCTTCAATACAGATAATAAAACTTCCATTCTAAAACTTACCAAAATGGAAAACCTCATTTTGAAGGATTCATTGCCAAATACACATTCCGTTTTAATTTCAAAAAAGGGTACAATAGTTTATGAAAATTATTTTGATGGTTATAATGCAAACATTCCACACGACATGCGTTCAGCTTCAAAAAGTATTTCATCAGCTATAGTTGGAATTGCAAAAGACAAATCGTTATTTAATAATGTTACGCAATCCATTTTTGATTTTCTACCAGAAAAATATCAAATTCATAAAGACAGTTTAAAAGCAAGGATAAACATCGAAAGTCTTTTAACAATGAGCTCTGGCATAGATGCTATCGATTATGGTGTTAATGCAAATCCTAAATCACCTGCTGTGGAAAATAATTATCAACGGATGAAGGATTGGACTGAAGCAATATTAAACACCTCTATGATAAATAGTCCAAATACAAAAGCTAATTATGGTTCTGCAAATCCATATCTTCTTGGAGTTGCAATGGACTCTATTGTATCTGAACCTTTGGAATTGTTTATGGACAAAAACTTATTTCAAAAACTTGAAATTTCAAATTATATTATACAAGCAGATTTAAAAGGTAATCCCTATTTTGGAGGTGGAATGTATCTCACATCAAAAGATATGCTGAAATTTGGAGAACTATATTTAAACAAAGGAAAATGGAAATCAAAACACATTCTATCAAAAAGATGGGTTGAAAATTCTTTTAAAAATTATCGTAATTTGGAAAACGTACCTGATAAAAATGGTTATGGCTATTTATGGTGGCACAATACATATCAAGTTAACGGAAAAAATATAGAAGCTATTGAAGCTAGAGGAGCTGGTGGGCAGTATATTTTTGTGATTCCATGTTTAAAAAGCGTTATCGTTATCACATCTGGAAATTATAGAAACGGAAAAACACAACAGCCAGAAGTGATTTTTGAAAAATATATTTTACCTTACATTCAAAATTAAATAAAACTAGTGGGCAATAATATATTATAAAACCCATCTTTCTTTAGATACAATCACATTAACTTCATTTATGAAAAATAAAACAATACTGATTATGTACAATAAAACAACTAATAGATTAAGAATAGGATTAGCATTAGGATTTATTATGCTCTCTCAACTATTTGTAAAAGCTCAAATAAGTCAGAATCAACAATTTTTACAAAAAGTAGGTGTTATAGATAGTCTTTATTCTCAAACACTAAAAGAGTCAAGAAATATTTACATACAACTACCTGCCAGTTATACCCCTGAGAAAAATGAAAAGTACCCTGTAGTCTTTGTTTTAGACGGAGAAATATTTCTTCCAACAGTTAATGACTTACTAAATTATTACAGCGGTGGATTTATGCCTGAAATGGTATTAGTTGGAATTTCTAATGATAAAAACAGAATAAGAGATTTAACTACTTCAACCATAACTACAAAATATGGAATGCCGTTTAATGATGAAAATGGAAAGGCTGATGATTTCAGTAAATTCATTGAGAAAGAGCTTATTCCATTCATAGAAAACAAATATCCAGTTACTAATTTTAGAACATTAATTGGTCATTCTTATGGAGGCTTGTTTACTATATATACCCTAATTAATCATCCTCATTTATTTGCCAATTATTTAGCCATTGACCCAAGTCTGGATTGGGATAACCAAAAATTATTAAAAGAAGCACAAGAAATACTTACCACTCAAAAATATAAAAATAAATCTTTATTTATGTCTTTAAGTGGGCAATTACACATGCAAAATTCAAAGGTTACAATTGACAATGTAATGCAAGATACAACTGAGTTTACTTTGTTTGCTCGTTCAAATATTGCCTTTTCAAATCTAGTAAAGAAAAATAGTAAAAATGGATTGACTTTTGATTGGAAGTTTTATCCCAGAGACATTCATGGCACCGTTCCTTTTCCTTCAATTATGGATGGTTTAATTTCGCTTTTTGAATGGTTCCAAATGGAGAATACTGATAAAATTAACTCATTTGACACGCCAAAAGAAGAATTACTTAGCATAATAAAATATCGTGAGAAGAAGCTTAAAACTCATTTAGGATATTCAGAACCTCCATATCCAGAAGAACTTTTAACTATGTCGGGTTATATGAATATGGACATGCAACAACTTGAAAAAACAAAAATGTACTTTGATCTTGCCATAGAATATTATCCTCAAAGTGCAAATGCCTATGATTCTATGGCAGATTATTATGAAGCGCAAAATAACTATGCCAATGCTATAAAATATGTAACAAAAGCCTTTGAGTTAAGTGGTGACGATTACCATAAAAAAAGAATGGAAGAACTTAAAGAAAAAAACAACTGAGAACATTTGTTCTCCTTTTGACTTAACCCATTTCATATTGATAAAATAGTAAATGTTTCTACCAAGTAAATTTTAAAAAAGATTTGGATTAATGCTCTTAGACTTCTCTTCTATTTCCTAACAGAAGTTATCTGTAACAAAGGTTTAAACTTTACTACTAATAAACGTAGTAGATAAAATTCTGAAAAAATGAAAAAATTGTTCCTCATTTTACTAATCCTTTTTGGAGCCTGTATACATGTTTTTAGTCAAGAAATACCGCTAAGTCCTGAAAACAATACAGCTATTAAAAGCATTATTAAGTCTGAAACTTCAGAAATGACTTGGTTTATGCTTAAGGATACCCTTAAAATACCAATAGGAAATGTACAAACTAAAATTCAGAAAGAAAAACAAAAAACATATATCATAACAACAGTCGATATCAAACAATCCCCTACAAAATGGGTTGACAGTACTATTGTTGAAACCATGAACTTTAAACCCCTTTATCATTCTTCATTTAATCAACAGAGAGATATGGTTTTAAACTTTGGTGAAAAAATTACAGGCTATTATTTTGATAAAAAAACACAAACAAAAACACCAATTTCTGAAGCAACTAATATATCTTTTTTCGATAGTAATTTCTATCCTCAATTAATAAGATGTCTTCCATTAAAAAAAGGTTATTCAAACACTATTTCAATTTTTGACTATAATCCAACAGCTAAAATTGGAGTAATTACAGCAACGGTTAAAAATACCGAAGAAATAACTATTAACTTCAATGGGAAAGAAAGAACAGTCTGGAAGGTTATAACCACAGATGATATATCAGATAACACTACAATAAACACCTATTACATAGACACAACAACAAGAGAAATACTTAAACAAGAAATTGATTTTGGTGGCAGAAAAATGATAATGGAATTAATAGAATAGTGTAAAATCATATACAAGTTAACAGCAGGCGAGAAATCAAATTATGAATATGGCTTTAACAGCATATATTAAAAAAAGAAATGGTGTATCGATTGGAGATCCAAAATCGTTAAGAAATAATCTTTACCGTTCAATTGGAGCCAAAAACTTTTCAACATTTTGGAATTATTGGAATCCCATTTTCGGATATTACTTAGGAAAATTAATTTTCAAACCTCTGAAAAAAAAATTTCCAGTTTCCATTTCATTAGTTTTTACATTTATTGTTTGCGGACTAATACACGATGTAGTTACAACTATTGTTCACGGAAAAATGTCACTGTTTTTTACAACTTGGTTTTTGCTCATGAGCTTTGCAGTTTTGCTAACTAAAATTCTTAAACATAATTTTTCGAATCAAATATGGATTACACGAGCATTAATTAATTTGAGTATAATAAGTATTTGCTTAATAGCAACTATATATATTACCAAAAACTTGGTAATGCCTTTTTTAAAATAGATTATTAAAAAAACATAATAATAGCCCAGAGCTACTAATAATAACTATTAGTAATCAACACCAAAAATAAGAATGGACAGTTTTAAATTTGAAAATACAGAATGGAATAAATTTAAACACCTTTTCATAAGACAAGAAATACCTGCAAAAACGATACTTCTAAATGAAGGGAAAATTTCAAAAAATGCATTCTTTATTGAGAAAGGCTGTTTAAGAATTTGGTTTAACAATAATGGAAAAGACATTACTTTCCAGTTCTTCATAGAAGAACAGATTGTTACTTCCATAGAAAGTTTTAAAACAAACCAACCAAGTCTATTTACAATAGAAACCATCGAACCTTCTATCGTTCATTCAATAACCAAAACCGATTTTCAAACCATTCTTGACCAGTCTCCAACTATAAAAGCACAAGTGGAAAAACTTACATTTGAGAGACTTATTTTTTACCAAAAACTCTTTCTTTCAAGAATTAAAGACAATCCCGAAAAAAGATACTTAGACCTTTTAGAGAATAATCCAGAAATACTTTTACGAATCCCCCAACATTATATAGCTTCTTATTTAGGCATTACATCCGTTTCATTGAGTCGAATCAGAAACAGAAAATAATCATTTCTTTACAATTGTTATCGTCGATAGCCTTTTCAAAGTAGACTTTTGTACTCTAATTAAAAAAAGTACAAAATGAAAGTAGTAATTATATTCAACCATCCTTATGAAGGAAGTTTTTGCAATGCCATTTTAAAATCCGTAACACTTGGACTTCAAAAAGGAAACCATGAAATAGATTTAATTCATCTGGACAAAGACAACTTTAATCCAGTTATGACAGCCAATGACCTTAAAGCTTTTAGAGACAAGAAACCTGTTGACTCTAAAGTAATAGAGTATAAAGAACGAATTGAACAAGCCGATCATCTCATTTTTATTTTTCCTATTTGGTGGGAATTGATGCCAGCAATGACCAAAGGTTTTGTGGATAAAGTCATATTCCCAGGTGTAGCTTACGACTATACAAATACAAACAATACTAAAATGAAACCCCTTTGGATTAAAGTAAAAAGTGTTACAATGATAACCACAATGAACACACCAAAACTATTGTATTGGGCTATTTTCGGTAACGTCATAAAAAAAGCAATGATGCTTGGAACTTTTTGGAAAATTGGGTATAAGAACCGAAAATGGATTAGTTTTAATCAAGTAAAACAGGTATCAAAAGAAAAAAGAGAGAAATGGCTAAAAAAACTTGAAAATAAATTCACAGAATTAAAATAGAAACATAAAATTAATCAATACATAACTATTAAAATAGCGAAAGGATTAAATTAAATTAAAAAAAATGAGCCAGATATAATATCGAGCTCATTTTGTCTAAAATCTAAAGTCCAGTCTAATCGTAAGGACTTTTTTATTTGTATTATTTACTCAAGTACATTTTTCTTCTTGAGTACAATTCATAGAACTGGTCATCTTTTAAGTCATCAATAAACAAAATACTTTCACCTGTTGATTTCATTTCAGGTCCTAAAGCTTTGTTTACATTTTTAAACTTACTAAATGAGAAAACAGGTTGCTTAATGGCATATCCTTTTAATTGTGGATTAAATGTAAAATCCGTTACTTTATTTACACCTAACATCACTTTCGTAGCATAATTCACATAAGGCTCACCATAAGCTTTTGCAATAAAAGGTACCGTTCTAGAAGCTCTCGGATTAGCCTCAATGATGTAAACGGTATCATTTTTAATAGCAAATTGAATATTGATTAATCCTACTGTTTTAAGAGCTCTTGCAATTTTATGAGTATGCTCTTTTATTTGTTGCATTACAAATTCCCCTAAATTGAAAGGAGGCAATGTAGCGTTACTATCACCAGAATGCACACCACAAGGTTCAATATGTTCCATGATTCCAATAATGTAAACATTACCATCCTCATCACAAATAGCATCTGCTTCTGCTTCTATTGCTCCATCTAAATAATGATCTAGCAACAATTTATTTCCTGGAATTGACTTTAATAAATCAATGACGTGTTCTTCTAATTCTTGCTTATTAATAACAATTTTCATCCCTTGTCCACCTAAAACATAAGAAGGACGAACTAATAAAGGAAAATCTAATGAATCGGCCAAAATTGAAGCTTCTTCTGCACTTTCAGCAATTCCAAATTGAGGGAAAGGAATTTTTAAATCCGTTAACAAATCTGAAAAACGTCCTCTATCTTCAGCTAAATCTAAAGCATCAAAACTAGTTCCTAAAATTTTAACACCATATTTAGATAACTTCTCTGCTAATTTTAAAGCTGTTTGTCCGCCTAATTGAACAATAACTCCTTCTGGTTTTTCATGACGAATGATATCATAAATATGTTCCCAAAAAACAGGTTCGAAATACAATTTATCTGCTGTATCAAAATCAGTCGAAACTGTTTCAGGATTACAGTTAATCATAATCGTCTCATAACCACATTCTTTTGCTGCCAATACACCATGAACACAAGAATAATCAAATTCAATACCTTGTCCAATTCTATTTGGTCCAGAACCTAAAACAATTACTTTCTTTTTATCAGTAACTATACTTTCATTGTCTACATAAATGGTTCCATCTGGTCTTTGAATTTCAGCTTCAAAAGTAGAGTAATAATAAGGTGTTTTAGCTTTAAACTCTGCAGCACAAGTATCTACTAATTTGTAAACTCTATTGATATTTTGCTCATTGCGAAGTTTATATACCTGACTTTCTAAACAACCCATCATATGTGCTATTTGTCTATCGCCATATCCTTTTTGCTTAGCTTCAAGCAACAACTCTCTTGGCAAAGTATCTATTTTATATTTTGAAATTTCTCTTTCTAAATGAAATAGTTCTTCATATTGTTTTAAGAACCACATGTCTATTTTTGTAATTTCATAAATTCTACTCAATGGAATTCCCATAGCAATAGCATCATAAATTACAAAAACTCTATCCCAACTAGCAAAAGTTAATTTTTCAATAATTTGCTCGTAGTTTTTATATCCTTTTCCATCTGCTCCTAACCCATTGCGTTTAATTTCTAACGACTGAGTAGCTTTATGAAGCGCTTCTTGAAACGAACGTCCAATTCCCATCACTTCCCCAACAGATTTCATTTGAAGTCCTAAGGTTCTGTCTGAGCCTTCAAATTTATCAAAATTCCAACGTGGTATTTTTACAATTACATAATCTAAAGTTGGTTCAAAAAGAGCCGAAGTAGATTTTGTAATTTGGTTTTGCAATTCATCTAAATGATATCCAAGCGCTAGTTTTGTTGCTATTTTAGCAATTGGATAACCTGTAGCTTTTGAAGCCAAAGCAGAAGAACGAGATACACGTGGATTAATTTCGATTGCCACAATATCTTCCTTTTCATCAGGAGAAACCGCAAATTGCACATTACAACCTCCTGCAAAATTACCGATAGAACGCATCATTAAGATAGCCATATCTCTCATTTTTTGGAACGTTGTATCTGACAATGTCATTGCTGGAGCAACTGTAATACTATCCCCTGTATGAATTCCCATTGGATCCATATTTTCGATAGAACAAATAATAACTACATTATCATTTTTATCTCTAAGTAATTCTAACTCATATTCTTTCCAACCCAAAAGTGCTTTATCAATCAATACCTCATGAATAGGTGACATTTCTAAACCATAAGTCAGTTTTTCGTCAAATTCTTCTTTGGTATGCACAAAAGCTGCTCCAGTTCCACCAAGAGTAAACGAAGGGCGAATTACTAATGGAAATCCGAATTCTTGTGCAATCTCTTTTCCTTGCAAGAAAGAAGTCGCAATTTTAGCAGGTGCCGCTCCTACTCCAAGTTTAACTAAAAGTTGTTTGAATTGTTCCCTATCTTCCGTGATATTGATAGCATTTACATCAACGCCAATCATTTTTACGTTAAAATCATTCCAAATCCCTTTTTCTTCAGCTTCTAAACAAAGGTTTAAAGCCGTTTGTCCACCCATTGTTGGTAAAACTGCATCAATTTGTGGATGTTCTTTTAATATTTCAATAAGAGATTTTGTAGTAAGAGGTTTTAAATAAACATGATCAGCCATTGAAGGATCTGTCATGATAGTTGCAGGATTTGAATTTATCAAAATTACTTCAATTCCTTCTTCACGAAGCGAACGTGCGGATTGTGAACCTGCATAATCAAATTCACAAGCTTGTCCGATAACAATTGGACCTGAACCTATAATTAAAACTGATTTGATTGAATTATCTTTTGGCATTGTTGTATGTTGTTTAATCTGAAAGAGATTCAGATTTCATTGTTAGTAGTTAAAATATAGTTAGTTGTATGTTCAAAATTAATCTCTTTGTTTTGAATTTAAAACTTTGAGATTTGAAACTTATTAATTTTTATAAACAAGTTTAAAAAAAAGCCGCTACTAATAAAAGTAACGGCTTGATATTGATTAGAAACTAATCATTATTTTTTATGTCTTGGTTCACAAGATACAGTCAATTTGTGTCTTCCTTTTGCTCTTCTACGTGCAAGGACTTTTCTACCATTAGGAGTAGACATTCTATCCATAAACCCGTGTTTATTTCTTCTTTTTCTTTTCGATGGTTGAAACGTTCTCTTGCTCATTGCTTTATATCTTTAAAAATCTATTTTTATTTATCGTTATAGCTTCCTATAAAATCGAGTGCAAATATACAAAGGTTTTTTGCATTCACAAGAAGTTTTTAAAATATTTTTTTAATACAAACACATTTATTGATTTTTTTTAATGATTGCAAGGTATTACTCCCTATTTAATAGTATTTTTTAATGCAAATAACCGTTTGCTAGTCTCGTTTTCATTAGAATTTATTACATTTGCCCCAAATTAAAAAACAAAACATGTTTCACAAAAATATTAAACTAGTTCTTACTGCTTTAATCATAGGTTTTGCTGTATATCAATTTACAGAGGGCAATATAGGAAATGGAATTTTCCTTATCTTATTTTCTTTGATTTTTATTTTCTTGTATTTCAAAAACGAGTTAATCTTATTAGCTTTCTTAAAATTGAGAAAACAAGATATGGATGGAGCAAAGGCTTGGTTAGACAGAATAAAAAACCCTGAAGGTGCTTTAATAAAAAAACAACAAGGTTATTACAACTACTTAAATGGAATTATGGTTTCACAAACTAATTTAACTTTAGCTGAAAAGTATTTCAAAAAAGCTATTGAGTTAGGTTTGAGCATGGACCAAGATTTAGCATTAGCCAAATTACAATTAGCTGGAATTTCTTTAACAAAAAGAAGAAAAATGGAAGCTACCAAATATTTAAATGAAGCTAAAAAATTAGACAAACACAATATGTTGAAAGAACAGATTGATATGTTAAAGCAACAATTGAAAAGAATTTAATTGATTTATTTAATAAAACTAATTAAAAAAATCACAAATTAGCTGAAACTAGTTTGTGATTTTTTTTATCTATACCTGTGAATATTATCTATAATCTTTTTTATTGAGGAACTTCTATTTCATAACTTCTTCCAGTTGTAACGGTCAACTTTTTATCTCTCATCCAAGGGTTTAATATTTTTAATGTTTTATAATTTGTTCCTTGCTCTATAGCAAATAAAGCTAAGTCATCAATCGAGTTTTCAACTACTAATTTTTTAGTTGGAACATTTACATATAATTCATTTTGAGGAATATCAAATCCATATTTTGGCGAATTTCTCATTATTTCTTTCAAAGCCAAGATTCTAAACACATAACGTCCTGTTTCTTCATAAAATAATGCATCATAATAATTAGATACTTGTTGGGCTTCTAAAACTCTATTGATTCCCGCCATTCCTCCATTATATGAAGCAGCAACCAATGTCCAATTTCCAAACTTTTTATATGCATCTAATAAGTATTTACAAGCTGCTTCAGTTGATTTTTCAAGATGATAACGTTCATCTACTTGATCTGTAACTTCCATACCATATTCTTTAGCTGTAGTAGGCATAAATTGCCAAACACCTCTTGCTCCTGCTGGAGAAACTGCATTTACTAAGCTACTTTCTATAACAGCCAAATATTTAAAATCATCAGGTACACCATTTTTTGCTAAAATAGGTTCGATTATTGGAAATACTTTATTAGCTCTTTTAATTACCAATGTAGTATTAGAATGATAATTGATATTGGTTACCATTTCTCTATCTAAACGTTCACTTACATCGTTATCAGACGTTGGCACCTTTTCACCTGCAAAATTCATTTCTGTTGGATAAGGAACCGTTGGACTAATTCTAGAAATAGTTGTTGAAGCTGCATAAATAAATAAACTACTAACAACCACTATTGTTGTAATTTTAAAAGCACTTTTAATTTTGAGATTCAGTTTCATTTTCATCGTTTTTTAAAATTAATTTAGGTAAATTTTCATTTATCCATTTATACTTATTGATTATCAAGATGTGAGTTGCTCCTTTTACTACAATACAATCTTTTATGTATTTAATAGGAAAAACAGCATCTGCATCGCCATGAACATGAATTATTTTATCATCTGGCTTTGTTCTTCGCCATAAAATTACGTTTTCTATTGCCCAATCCAAATATTTTTTGTCACGCATTTGCAAATATTTTTCATAAAGTCTTAATCTTCTAGCTAAAAGATTCTCTCCAAAAGCATATTTTGCAAGTGCTTCAATATTAGAAAACAACTGCGTTGGAATAATTTTGTACGCTTTAGTTGTCTTAGCAATTTTCATCTGCAATGGCAATTCATCATTAGACTTTACACTTGAAACAATAATTGTTTTTCTCGTTTTAATATGTAAAGCCATTTCTTGAACTAAAATTCCTCCAAATGAAACTCCAATTAAAACTGGGTTTTCATGCTTTATATTTTGTGTCATTCGAAAGGCATAATCTTCGATCTTCTCCTTTTCCTTTGGCAAAAACCATTCCAAATAATACAACTCGAAAGATTCTTCAGGAAATTTAATGTTTTCAAAAATAGTTGAACTTGCTGCCAAACCAGGCATTAAATAGACAGGAATTTTACTCATGGGATTTGTAGAAAAAGTTTCGTAACTTTGTGATTCAATAATAACTCAAAATGGAAATCAAAGATAACGAACTTTTAAGACAATTTGAAACAACAGTGAATGAAGAACTTGTTGCAATTGAATATTCCATTCAAGAACGCAAGATATTTTTAACTAAATATTGTTTTAGTGAAAATATTGATTTAGAAACAAAAGATGAATTTCTAAAAAAAGTATTAGACATTGCTGAAGAAAGAAACCTAAAAGTTGTACCGACTCATATAGAAATCATTAAGTTTTTTAGAAAAAACAGACGTTACCAAGAAATGCTTCCTCCAGGAATTAAAATATAACTCAAAAAAAAACGCTCTTACTTGAAGAGCGTTTTTTTTAGGACTAGTCAAGTCAATAATTTAATGTTTTCTTAAACCTCAACATTCAAAAATTCAAGTCTCACACTTCCATCATCATCAATTTTTGATAATTTTATTTCATGTAAAGTATTAGCTAATTCTGGATTCCAGGGTGTTTTAACTTTTACGTAATTTTCGGTAAAACCATGAATATACCCTTCTTTATTTTCACTTTCAAATAGAACAGTTCTATTAGTTCCAATCTGGCTTTCATAGAATGCTCTACGCTTTTTAACGGATAAACCTCGAAGCATTTTACTTCTTTTTGCTCTAACATTTTTAGGAACAACTCCATCCATTTCAGCTGCTTCTGTGTTATCTCTTTCTGAATAAGTAAAAACGTGCAAATAGGAAATAGCTAAGTCATTTAAAAAGTGATATGTTTCCAAGAAATGCTCATCTGTTTCGCCTGGAAAACCAACAATTACATCCACACCAATACAAGCATGAGGCATCACTTCACGAATTTTATTCACCCTATCCACATACAATTCACGTAAATAACGACGTTTCATTTTCTTTAAAATATCGTTACTTCCTGATTGCAATGGAATATGAAAATGAGGCACAAATGCTCTTGATTTTGAAACCAATTCAATGGTTTCATTTTTAAGTAAATTAGGCTCTATAGATGAAATTCGTAAACGTTCAATTCCTTCTACTTTATCTAATTCGGTAACCAAATCTAAGAAAGTGTGTTCGTGTTTTTTGTTTCCAAATTCTCCTTTTCCATAATCACCAATATTCACACCCGTTAAAACAATTTCTTTAATTCCTTTGGCAGAAATTTCAGCAGCGTTTTTCAAAACACCTTCCATTGTATCGCTTCGAGAAATTCCTCTTGCTAATGGAATAGTACAATAAGTACATTTATAATCGCAACCATCTTGTACTTTTAAAAATGCACGAGTTCTATCACCAAAAGAATAGCTTCCTACATAAAAATCTGCCTCTTCAATTTCGCATGAATGCACTTCACCCATATCGTTTTTAGACAAATCATTAATGTAATCTGTAATTTTGAATTTTTCGGTAGCTCCTAAAACCAAGTCAACACCATCAACTGACGCTAATTCTTCAGGTTTAAGTTGCGCATAACAACCTACAGCAGCAACAAATGCTTTTTCATTAGCTCTTAATGCTTTTTTGACTATTTGTTTGAATTGTTTATCGGCATTTTCTGTAACCGAACAGGTATTGATAACATATATATCTGCCACATCTTCAAAATCGACTCTATCAAAACCTTCATCTTGAAAATTACGAGCAATGGTTGATGTTTCTGAGAAGTTTAATTTGCATCCTAAAGTATAGAATGCGACTTTTTTCTTGTTTTCCATAAGTAAACTCAATTAATGAAATCGTTGTCAAAAAATTGAGGTTGCAAATTTAGGCAGAATTTTTGGAATTAAAAAGACTCTGTTTTTCAAATTATTAAAGAGAAAATTATTTTGTAACATTATACTAATTTGTTGCGTATAATTAATAAACCTAAAATTATGGCTGGTGAAGGTTCAATGTTGCATGCTATTATTACTATGAAAAATAATAGACGTGAAAGAATATCGAAATTAGAAAGACTGAAAAGCACTTCTAATCATCGAGAACATTTTGTGGATCATAAAAAAGCTTCACCTGAGTTATTAAGAAGCATTAGAGCTAAACTTCAAGAAGAAAATAAAAAACGTCTAAAAAAATCAATTTTCTTGACAAGTATTTTAATGCTTATTATTTGCTTGTTACTTTATATAGTAAATACAAATTGGTTTAGCATTACTAATTCTTTAAAATAAAATTATTCTTGACCTATTTGATCAATACGCTCAATAGGTTCAATTTTATTTTTTTTCCAATTTTTCTCTAATAGTATATAAAAAAGATACACAAATAAAAAACCTATTGGAATACCTATTAGATTGACTCCAACATTATTAAAATCTATTCCAAAATTAAAAATTGCATTCAATACGCCTATAAATAAGCCTACAATAAACTGGCTTACATAATAAACTACAATTCCTAAAATAGCAAAAAGCCATTTATTTTGATTGTATTTTTCAGCTAATTGGTAAAAATATTTTCCTATCCAATAAATTAAAATAAATCCAAACAACATATTTATTCTTTTCTAAATTTCTTTGTCTCTTCAAAAATGTGTTCCATTATTTTAGCATCTTCTTCCGTAAATTCAACTTTTCTTCTACTCATTACAATTTTTGCAGTTTCAAATGCTTTTTTAGTAATATAAGTTGTAAATCCAGAAGCTCCTCCCCAAGAAAAACTAGGTACAAAATTACGAGGAAATCCTGAACCAAATATATTTGTAGAAACCCCAATAACTGTTCCTGTATTGAACATAGTATTAATACCACATTTGCTATGATCTCCCATCATTAATCCACAAAACTGTAAACCTGTTTTAGCAAACCCTTCTGTTTCATAACTCCATAAACGCACTTCTTCGTAATTATTTTTTAGGTTTGAATTATTACTATCTGCTCCAATATTACACCATTCTCCTAGAACAGAATTTCCTAAAAACCCATCATGTCCTTTGTTTGAATATCCAAAAAGAACAGAATTATTTACTTCTCCTCCTACTCTACAATGGGGTCCAACAGTGGTTGCTCCATAAATTTTAGTAGCCAATTTTACTTGTGCTTCTTCACATAAGGCAAAAGGCCCTCTAATAACAGAGCCTTCCATTATTTCTGCATTTTTCCCGATGTAGATTGGTCCAGTTGAAGCGTTTAAGGTTACAAATTCTAACTTTGCTCCTTCCTCAATAAAAATATTTTCAGGAGCTATTACATTAACACTTTTAGGAATAGGTTGTGATTTTCTTTCATCCGTTAAAAAGCTAAAATCTTCACGAATAGCGATATCATTTTTTTCAAAAATATCCCAAGTATTTTGAATTTGAATAATTTCATCATCAAACTCAATTAGGTCATAGACATCAAAATCCACTTCCTCTTGTGTATCGTTTGTATAGAAGGCAACAATTTCTTCTTTATATACTATGGCTTGATTAACTTCTAAATTCATTACCATTTCCACTAAAATTTCATTAGGTAAAAAAGAAGCATTAATCATAATGTTCTCTTCCATTTCCACCATAGGAAATTTATCCATTAAATATTCTTCTGTTAATGAAGTTGTAGTATATCCTAAATGCATTTCCCATTTTTCTCTAATAGTAAGAATTCCCACACGAATATCTGCTACTGGTCTTGTATAAGTAAAAGGCAATAAAGCACTGCGAACTGTTCCGTCAAATAGTATATAATTCATATTATTTTTATTATTGAGACAAAGGACAAGTCGCGACTTGTCCTTACTTGTTGTGATACAAAACTACAATTTATTCCATAAAAAAACCTCCCAAATTGGAAGGTTTTATATATTTAGAAAAATTCAAATTATTTTTTATCGAATTTAGCATATTTAGTTTTGAATTTATCGATACGACCAGCAGTATCAATAAGTTTAGATTTACCTGTGTAAAAAGGATGAGAAGTACGAGAAATCTCCATTTTGAAAACTGGATATTCAACACCTTCGTGAATAATTGTTTCTTTAGTTTCTACTGTAGATTTTGTAATAAATACATCTTCATTTGACATGTCTTTGAAAGCTACTAATCTGTAATTTTCTGGGTGAATTCCTTTTTTCATCTTTGTAAATCTTTTTATTTGTTGGCTATAAACCGTTCTGATGCTTTCTCATTTTATTGAAAAAGGTATAAACGTCTATAACTTTTTGTTTATAATCTTTTGTATTTTGAGAGTGCAAATTTACACTTAATTTTTAATTTACAAGCACTTCTGTAACTTTTTTTATTTTTTATTCACTAATATAGGTAAAGTTTATTATTTCTATATTTGTACATTAATTAAAAACCCAACCAATCATGAATGAAATTATCAAAAAAAACGGAATTACTTTTGGAATTATAGGCGGATTACTATCCATTGCAATTACTTTGTATGCTTATTTAGTTGATTTAACCATTTTTGGTTCATTATGGCTATTACTTTTAGTTGTGATTATATATGTAGTTCTTAACATTGTTTTACTATCAAAAACAAAGAAAGAGCTAAATAATAATTTTACTTTTAAAGAAGCTTTTACAACTTTTTTTATTAGTATGGTTATAGGAGTGGTTATCTCTGTTATTTTTAATATTATTTTATTTAACTTTATAGACTTGGAATTAGCTGAGAAAGTGAAGCAAGTTACAATGGAATCGACCTCAAGCTTTATGAAAAAGATGGGTGCTCCAACTTCAGAAATCATAAAAGCAGTAAAGCAAATTGAAGAATCTGACAACTATAGCATAGGTAAACAAATTCAAGGGCTTTTTATGAATATTGTAATTAGTTCAATTTTTGGATTAATATTCGCTGCTATTTTCAAAAGCAAACCAAAAGACCAATACTAAATGAACATATCCATAGTTATTCCTTTATTAAACGAGCAAGAATCGTTACCCGAATTACATAATTGGATTGTAAAAGTTATGACGAGTCATAACTTTTCTTATGAAATATTATTTATTGATGATGGGAGTACAGATGCTTCATGGTCAACGATAGAAAGTCTTTCTGCAGAAAATCCAAATGTAAAAGGCATTCGTTTTTTACGTAATTATGGCAAAAGTCAAGCTTTACATGCGGGTTTTGCTCAAGTTAAAGGTGATGTAATTATCACTATGGATGCTGATTTACAAGATAGTCCAGACGAAATTCCAGAATTATTTGACATGATTACTAAAACTAATTTTGATTTAGTATCAGGTTGGAAAAGAAAAAGATATGATTCTGTACTCTTTAAAAACATCCCTTCTAAATTGTTTAATTGGGCTGCCAGAAAAACTTCAGGAGTTAAATTAAATGATTTTAATTGTGGTTTAAAAGCCTATAAAAATGTTGTAGTAAAGAATATTGAAGTTTCTGGCGAAATGCATAGATATATTCCAGTTTTAGCAAAAAATGCAGGTTTTAGCAAAATTGGTGAAAAAGTAGTAATTCACCAAGCTAGAAAATATGGTAATTCAAAATTTGGAATGAGTCGTTTCATTAATGGCTTTTTAGATCTGATAACCATTTGGTTTTTATCTAAATTTGGAAAAAGACCCATGCATTTATTTGGAGCACTTGGTGTAATGATGTTTCTTGTTGGTTTTTTAGCTGCTGGATACATCGGTTTTATGAAAATATGGAAATTATATCATGATATGCCAGCAATTTTAGTCACAAGAGACCCTTGGTTTTACATTTCACTAACCACTATGATTATTGGAACTCAATTGTTTCTAGCTGGTTTTCTAGGTGAAATAATCCTGCGGACAAAAAATAACGAAGAAAGATATAAAATAGCAGAAGAAGTCAATCTGTTATAAGAATAATAACATCCTACATTATGCATATAGAGCAAAATATTTTAGATAAGGTAAATGAGTGGTTAACTCCAATTTTTGACAACCAAACACAAGAAGCCATAAAAGAAATGATGACTTCTTCACCTGCTGAATTAGAAGATAGTTTTTACAAAAATCTAGAATTTGGAACTGGTGGAATGAGAGGAATAATGGGACCAGGAACAAACCGAATCAACAAATATACTTTAGGTAAAAACACGCAAGGATTATCTAATTATTTAAAAAAATCATTCCCTAATGAAGCTTTAAAAGTTGTAATTGCTTATGATTGTCGTCACAATAGTAATACTTTAGCTAAAGTAGTAGCTGATGTATTTTCTGCCAATGGAATTCATGTTTATTTATTTTCAGACTTACGTCCTACGCCAGAATTATCTTTTGCTTTAAAATATTTAAATTGTCATGCTGGTATTGTATTAACAGCATCTCATAATCCACCAGAATACAATGGATACAAAGTATATTGGCAAGATGGTGGTCAATTAGTTCCACCACAAGATGGAGAAATTATTAAATTAATCGAAAGTTTACAATATAACGACATTAAATTTGAAGCTAACGAAAGTTTGATTGAATACATTGATAAGGAAATTGATGAAGCGTTTGTAAACTCTACAGTTGAGAACGCAAGTTTTAACACTCCTCAAAGTGCAAAAGACAACCTAAAAATTGTTTACACCCCTTTACACGGAACTTCTATAAAATCGGTTCCTGATGTTTTAGCCAAGGCAGGTTATAAAAATGTAAATATTGTTACTGAGCAAGCTGTTCCTGATGGAAATTTCCCAACAGTTAAATCGCCAAATCCAGAAGAACCCGAAGCATTAGCTATGGCAACTGCATTAGCAGAAAAACTAAATGCCGATATTGTGGTAGGAACTGACCCTGATAGTGATAGAGTTGGTGTAGCTGTAAGAAATTTAGATGGCCAAATAGTATTATTGAATGGAAATCAAACCATGGTAATAATGACTGCCTTTTTGCTAGAAAAATGGAAGCAGGCTGACAAAATAACAGGAAAACAATTCATTGGCTCAACTATTGTATCAACACCCATGATGCTAGAATTAGCTTCTGCTTATGGAGTTGAATGTAAAGTTGGACTAACAGGTTTTAAATGGATTGCAAAATTCATTAAAGATTTTCCTAATCAAGAATTTATTGGTGGTGGTGAAGAGAGTTTCGGTTATATGGTAGGTGATGCTGTTAGAGACAAAGATGCTGTTTCAGCTATTCTATTGGTTTGTGAAATTGCTGCCATTGCAAAAGCAAATGGAAGCAGTTTATACCAAGAACTTTTAAATTTATATGTTGATTTTGGGTTCTATAAAGAACAATTAATTTCAATAACCAAAAAAGGAATTTCTGGATTACAAGAGATTAATCAAATGATGATTGATTTACGTGAAAATCCAATGCAAGAAATCAACAATCAAAGAGTTGTAATGATTGAAGATTATCAAAATAGTACAGCTAAAAATATGTTTTCAGGCGAAATTGAAACTTTAGATGTTCCAAAATCTAATGTGTTAATTTATTATCTTGAAGACGGAAGTAAAATATGTGCAAGACCTAGTGGTACAGAACCCAAAATAAAATTCTACTTTAGTGTAAATGAAGCTTTGGAAAATATTGAAGAGGCAAAAAAAGTAGAACAAGAATTAAATACTAAAATAAAAAATATCATTGCTGCAATGCAGTTAAACTAATGAAAAAAATTATTCATAAACTTTTTCCCTACATTAAACCATTTCAGAATCATGTAGTATGGAATATCATTTATAACGTTTTATATGCTTTATTTGGCACACTTTCTTTCGTCACTTTAATACCAATGATGAAAGTTTTGTTTGATCAAACTAAAAAAGTTACAATTGAACCAACATATACAGGCATTGGTGAGCTTTTTTCTTATCTAGAAAATTTATTCTATTTTAAAGTTACACAATTAACAGATGACGGTAGCCCACAAATTGCACTTTTATATGTTGTTACATTGGTTATTATAACTTTTTTACTTAAAAATATAGCGGGTTATTTAGCATCCTATCACATGATGCATCTTCGCAACGGGGTTATGGCTAGTCTAAGAGGGGTTATGTATAACAAAATCATCAGTCTGCCTATTTCCTTCTATTCAGAAAAAAGAAAAGGAGACGTAATGGCTCGTATGTTAGGAGATGTTGGAGAAGTACAAAATTCATTCTTTATGTTATTAGAACTTATTGTAAAAGAGCCTTTAACAATTGTTTTTTCAATAATAATGATGTTTGTATTTAGTTGGAAATTAACTCTATTTGTATTCATTTTTATTCCTATTTCAGGTTTAATTATATCAAGAATTGGAAAGAGTTTAAAATCACAATCCCTTAGAGCTCAAAATGAAGGAGGCTACATGATTTCATTAGTAGAAGAAACTCTTTCCGGTTTGAAAGTAGTTAAGAGTTATAATGCTGAATCCGTTTTTAAAAATAAATTCGGTGAATCAATTAATCGTTTATTGAATTTATCTAATAAAATTGGAAAGAAAAACAATTTAGCTTCTCCAATGAGTGAATTTCTAGGTATCATAACAATCGCTGTTTTATTATGGTATGGAGGAAATTTAGTTTTAATAGAAAAAACATTAGAGGGCACTGTTTTTATTTCATTCATGGGATTAGCTTATAATATCCTAACTCCAGCAAAAGCGATTTCTAAAGCCTCTTATGCTGTTAAAAATGGTATTGCAGCAGCAGAACGTGTATTTGAAGTTTTAGAACAAGAAAATACCATTGATTCTAAAGAAAATGCGCTTGTAAAGAATACTTTTGATGACAAAGTTTCTATAGAGAATATCAATTTTAGATATGGTGATGAAAATGTTCTGAAAAACTTTTCTATTGAAGTTCCTAAAGGAAAAACGGTTGCATTAGTTGGGCAATCAGGCTCAGGAAAAAGTACGATTGCTAATTTATTAACTCGATTTTATGATGTTAATGAAGGAAGTATTAAAATTGATGGAACAGACATTAAAGATTGGAATATTCATTCCCTACGCGGATTAATGGGATTGGTTACACAAGATTCAATTCTATTTAATGATACTATTAAAAACAATATTCTTATAGGTAAACCAGATGCTACAGACGAAGAAATCATTGAAGCTTTAAAAGTGGCTAATGCTTATGAATTTGTAAAAGATTTGCCTGCTGGAATTGAAACAAATATTGGAGATGCAGGTGGGAAATTATCAGGTGGACAAAAACAACGTTTGTCTATTGCTAGAGCAGTTTTGAAAAATCCTCCTATTATGATTTTAGATGAAGCAACTTCTGCCTTAGATACAGAAAGCGAAAAGTTTGTTCAAGTGGCTTTAGAAAACATGATGCAAAACCGAACTTCTATTGTAATTGCCCATAGGTTATCTACAATTCAAAAAGCAGATAATATTGTTGTGATGCAAAAAGGAGAAATTGTAGAACAGGGAACCCATAGTGAATTAATGGCAAAAGACGGCATGTATTCTAAACTAGTGTTAATGCAATCATTTGAATAAAGCCAAAAATGTACATAAACAATCCAAATATTATTTTACCCGATGATGAAGAGATTATCGTTTGGAAATATTTAGACTTATCTAAGTTTTTAGATATGCTTTTATCTAAGCGTTTGTTTATGTCGCGTTCAGACAAATTTGAAGATCAATACGAAGGTACTTTTTCAGAGCCTACCTATGAAGAAATCAAGAAAATTGCGGCTAACAATCCTAAGTTTTTAGATTATTACAAATCGCATCGTGAGAACGTTGTGATTAGCAGTTGGCATATTAACGAATATGAATCTTTTGCTATGTGGCAAATTTTCACCAAGAACAATGAAGGCTTAGCTATTCAATCAACCATAGGAAGGCTTAAAAAGGCATTACATTCTGAAAAAAGAACCGAACAGCACATTGGTCAAGTTAATTATATTGATTACAAAAAAGAATACATTCCGTTTGATGATACTTTTTTCCCTTTTTTATTTAAACGAAAAAGTTTTCAATATGAAAGAGAAATCCGAATCATTTCTGATGTTACTTCAGACAATTTAAAAATCAATGATGGTTTAAAAATTGATGTTGATATTAACCAATTAATTGAACGTATTTACATTCATCCTAAAAGTGAAAATTGGTATAAAAATTTAGTAATTGAATTAGTGGAAAAACTTGGTTTTGGATTTACTATTGAAAAATCAGATTTAGAAAGTGATATTTTGATTTAAAAGTTAGAAATCAAAATTTAGATTTCAGAAGATCAGCGTTTTTCTAGATTACTTTCAACTATCTAAATCGGCATATATTCTTCTACTTTCCAATTATTATCTAAAAGGTTTACGTAGTGATAATGTACTTTATCATTTTTATCAAAAGCCCCATTTTTATTAATATCTTCTATACATCTGAAATACAAACGGTTTTGAGCTTCAATGATATTCCAATCGATAACTTCATTAAACTCTTCTGATAATTTTTTAAATTTAGTCCCATCAATAAAACTCAAGGCTAATGATTTAATATCATTTTGATTTACGCTTCCGTCTTTATTGGTATCATTATCCACAAAACTATAAACTAAAATTTGTTTTTTTGTTTTATCTGAAATAGTATTTAAAAAAGTAACTGTTTGAATTTGGATTTTATCTGTGGTTAATGCTCTTACTTCAGTAGAATCAATATGTTGGAATTTTAAATTTTCAAAATAACCAGCCAATTCAAATCGATTATAATTTGAAATCGCATAACTTACTTGATTGGTTTTACTTGAACCGTAAACACTTTTATAATCATCATAAACCCTAATATCTCCAATGGGATGAATCAAGTATTTTGTTCCTTCCATTAAGATGGGTAAATCTGCAATTTTTATAGAAGAAGAATCAACTTTTACAGGAGTTTCAACTTTAGTTTTTGAATCTTCATATTTTACTTTTGGTGTAGCTTGTTCTTTTTTACAACTTACAAAAGCAAGTATTCCTAAACCTAAGATATATTTTAAACGTGTTTGCATAGTCAAAAAGTTATGCTCAAATATACTAAATTTCTCCTATTTATAAACGTGCTGTAAGTTTTAAATTAAAAACTCTTGTCGTCATATAATTTGGAATTCCATATTGGCTTTTGGTATACACATCCCTTACCCAAGTATTTGTTATTGAGTTTTGATTATTAAACATATTAAAAATTTCAAAACCAAGTGTAAACTCATTAAACGGTTTTAACCATTTCTTTTGTGATTTAATAGATTCGTCTTTAAAAACGTATGAAAATCCAGCATCAGCTCTTCTGTAATCTTTTAATCGCAATTGGTAATCATAAGGATCTGCATAAGCAGGAGAACCACCTGGTAAACCCGTATTATAAACTAAATTTAGATAAATTTTTAAACTAGGAATATTAGGCATATAATCTTGAAACAATAAACCAAACTTTAAACGTTGATCTGTTGGACGAGAAATATAACCTCTACCATCTTGATTTTCTTCCGTTTTTAAATACCCAAAACTAAACCATGATTCTGTTCCTGGCACAAATTCTCCATTTAATCTGGCATCAAATCCATAAGCATAAGCTGTTGCATCATTATTAGCTCGATAGCGAATTCTAACATTATCAATTGTATAGGTATTAACGTTTTTGTAATCTTTATAATAAGCTTCAGAAAGCAATTTAAAAGGTCTTCCCCACATTTTAAAACTATAATCATTACTCAATACAAAATGAATAGATTGTTGTGCCTTTACATTAGGTTGCACAACTCCATTATAATCTCTTAATTCCCTATAAAATGGGGGCTGATTATAAACTCCTACTGCTGCTCTAAACAACATATCTTTTTTCCAAAAAGGTTTATAAGCAAGCTGAACTCTTGGTGCAAAAACAATTTGAGATTTTCCTTTTTCATTATCATCTTGCACTTGCCATTCATGAAAGCGAACACCAGTGTTTAACCAATATTCACCTTTTTCCCACTTCCCTCTATAATTCCACTGCGTATAACCTGAAAGTCTATTTATGGTTGTATAGTTAGTAGCTCTTACATATTGATAAGGAGCTAGTGGATATTCATTAGGAGTATAAGGTTGATTATTAGTATAGCCTAAATTTGGATTGGGCAATGAAAATCCAGCAGAATCAACTACTTGCCATTCCACTACTCTATCCCTAATATCTTCTCTGGTATATTTAAAACCCCATTCAACCTCACTTTTTAAATTTAATTTATGAAATCCTTTTACTTCAGCATTAACAATTAAAGCATCTAAATTATTTCTTGCATGGTTTAATTGTGATCCTATTCCACGTGTAAACTGGACATCACCAAATGTTTCAGAACCAATATTAGTATCTACTTCACCTAGTCTATATTGCGCTAAAATATCAAAATGTTCTTGCTCTTGGGTGTGGTAAGTTGAGGCTATAAACTTTAATTTATTATTTTCATTGTATTGGTAAACCGATTTTACAGCCCCAAAAGCCGTTAAATATTCGTCTTTTTCTTGACCTTCATAAAGAACCTGAACACCAATAGGTTCGTCAATTGTACCAAAATTAGTTTGTCTAAACAAAGGCTGATAGTTATATTTATTTTGAGCAATGTTTCCTAAAAAACTCCATTGCCACTTGGTTGAAGCAGTATAATTCAATAAAGTTTGTACGTCAGTAAAAGACGGTTTATAATTCGTTTGAGTATCTTGACTATTTACTAAAAGACTATTATTTCTATAACGAACACCCGTAATATTACTCCATTTTTGATTCTTAGAAACTCCTTCAACACTTGCATTAACACCTAAAAAACTGGCTTCTAGATTCGCTCCAAATTGTTTTGGATTTTTATATGTAATATCTAAAACAGAAGCCATTTTGTCACCATACTTTGCTTGAAAACCACCCGCTGAAAAATCAACATTTTCAACCATATCTGTATTAGTAAAACTCAATCCTTCTTGTTGACCAGAACGGATTAAAAAAGGACGATATACTTCTATTTCATTTACATAAACTAAATTTTCATCATAATTACCACCTCTAACGGCATAAGATGTACTTAATTCATTATTAGAATAAACACCAGGCAAAGTTTTAATAATATTTTCAATTCCAGCATTTGCCCCTGGAATTCTTCTAATAGTAACGGGATCAATTGCCGTTAATCCTTGAATTCTCTTTTCATTTACACCCGTAACTGTGACTACACCTATTTCTTCCACATTCACATTCATCACTGGATTAAACTCATAATCCTCATTAGGTTTAAGTATCAATTCTGATAAAATTGTCTTTTTATAAGTAATATGTGAAAAAACGATTGTTATTTTTTCATTAGCGGGCACTTGCAAAATATAAAACCCAGTTTTATCTGTTGTAGTTCCTACATTTCCAACCTTAATGGTTACGTTTTCAACTGGTTCATTAAATTCATTTAATATAACACCTTTAATTTGAGCCGTTTGAGCAAAAGCTGTACCGCATAACAAAAGGAAAAAAAGTATATTTCTCAAGAGGATAATTTTTAATTGTTCTTATAAAAAACGCTTTCAAAGGTAGTAGAATTATTCATTTCATCACTAACAACTAGCTTAAAATCATTCTTCCCTTTAACGTAAATAGCGTCTGATAAATTGTGCACTAACTTATTCGTTTTATAATCATAGTCCATCAGAATCCAGTTGCCATTAAGATAAGCTTCATACGAATCTATACCCGATAAGTCATCAGCGATTTTAATACTTATAGTTTTATAAGAATCAATATTCTTTCCTTCCGAAAAGTTAACAGCATATATTTTTGGAGCAACAGTATCCTGAATTACTTTATAATTTCCTAACTTTTTAACCCTTGCATTAATCTTATTCCCTTTAAAATAAGACTTATTGTAAGACACATCATTTCCATCCACATAAGCAATGAAACTTTTATTTTTAAGATTCTCGTCTAAATTTGAAATATCAAAAGAAACCGTAAAAGAATTCTTTACAGGAATTTCATCTTCGTGCAAATAGAGCATTCCGTCTTGCATTCTCATTTTCATTTTAAAATCTTCGTAAAAAGTGTTTTCAGGAAAATAAACCGTACAATTTCCATCTTCAAAATTATATTCATTTTTAGCTTTGATGGAAATTCCATCAATTATGGCTACTGTTTTTTTTACTTCCGCTTTCTTATAGACAACAGGAATTTCGATAATTGAGCTGTTTTTAGCAAAATCTTCAACAATAATTTTATAAGTATATGAAGCTGCTGGTTGTACTTTTAAAATCCCATCTCTTTTATTTTCATTTACTATTGACAGCGGATAATTGGTAAACATAAACATTTTTTGAAAGCGTTGTTTCTGTTTTTTATAACGATAAAAGTCAATAAAATAATTAATGTGCTTAGACTCATCAAAAGAAAAAGAATCAAACTTATAGGAAAAATAAGGCACACCGTTAACAAACGTGGAAACTTTATAAATTCCGTTTTTATTATATGCATTAGTCATATTATCAAAAACATTCATCCCAAAACCAATAGCTCCATTAGTATAAATCTTTTGAGCTACATAATTTCCATCAGAATTAGGTGATAGAGGAATAGTTTGCGCAAGAAACTCATCATTTATTGCAATACTATCATTTAAGGGATACACCATTATTCCAGTCACTTTAGGTTTAAATTTATCGACAACAAATTTGTCATATCCAAAAAGTAAAGGATTCAATATTTTTTCTGTTTTAGAATCTCTAAATTCAAAATGCAAATGAGGACCTCCACTGCCACCACTATTTCCAGAAAAGGCAATTATTTCTCCTTTTTTAACAGGCAAATCAGTAGGTTTAAAAAACAATTCAATTTCAAAAGATTTTTCAGTGTAATGTCTCTTTTTAATGGTTTCTTCAATGATACCGTTAGCACTTTCTAAGTGTCCGTACACAGTTGTATACCCATTAGGATGTGTTATATAAATAGCTTTACCATAACCCCAAGTTGAGATTTTAATCCTAGACACATAGCCATCTGCTACAGCATGAACAGCTAATCCTGTTTTTCCATTAGTTTTTAAATCTAAGCCTGCATGAAAGTGATTGCTTCTCAATTCACCAAACGAGCCAGATACATCTAAAGGAATATCCAAAGGAGAAATAAAGTAATCCTTCGGATACTCTTGGCTAAAACCTAAAAAAGCCATCAAAAACAATACATAGACAAACTTCATGAAATATTTTTTTTGGGTTTAAAAAACTAAAAATAAATAATTTAGTACAAATAAAACAAGTAATTCAATAGAAATAAAAAAATAGTCCATAAAAAAAAATAAAAAATGTTGTTATTTAAAATTCTAATCTTAACTTTGTGGATATTGTATTGAAAAAAATGTTTTATGAGTGGATTAACTGAATTGATTGATTCTCTTGAAGTTAAATTTTCTAAGATGTATCACAAGATTGATAGTTTAGAAAAAAAAAATCAAGAATTATCTGATGAATTATCACAATTCAAAGAAAACAACAATAAACAGTTGAAGGCCCTAGTTGATTTGGAAAATCAGTTGGAAAACTTAAAGACAGTTAATGCAATATTAGGCAGTGATGAAAATAAACGAGAAACGAAACTCAAAATAAATTCTTTAATTAGAGAAATTGATTATTGCATAGCACAACTTTCTGAATAGGAAGATATGGAAGATAAACTAAAAATTAAAATATCAATTGCAGATCGTGTTTACCCTTTAACAGTGGAACACTCACAAGAAGAAGGACTTAGAAGTGCTTCTAAAAAAATTGATATAACTATTAAACAGTTTGAACAAAACTATGCAGTAAGAGATAAGCAAGATGTATTAGCCATGTGTGCTTTACAATTTGCGTCACAGGTGGAACAAAAGCAAATAGATACTTCGCAAGATTATAATGATGCTTTTGAACGATTAAAAAAATTAGATAATAAATTGAGTCGAATTCTTTCGAAATAAATAACGTTCTTACACACAAACAATACTGCCTACATTAGTATATATTTGATAAACTCAACAGTAACAAATTAAAATGAGTGAATCTTCGCTACTAAAGCAAGCCATGCCTTGAGCAAGGATCCTTGAACAGCGAGTTAGCTCAAAACTTGTATAATTTAGAGTTTATACAAAACCCCTAATGTAGGCTTTTTTTTATATAATTTTTTAACATATCATGGATATACTGAGTATAATAATAGGGATCGTAGTTGGACTTGCATTAGGTTTTGGAATAGCTAAATTTTTAGAAAAGAGCAATGTTTCTAATTTAATCAAAAATGCAAAAAAAGAAGCTTCTTCAATTTTAAAAGATGCCAAAACAGAAGGAGAATCTATTAAAAAGGACAAATTACTTCAAGCAAAAGAGAAATTTTTAGAATTAAAATCGGAACACGAAAAAGAGATTTTAGCTAAAGATAAAAAAATGGCTGATGCCGAAAAAAGAACGAGAGACAAAGAGTCTCAAATTTCTAGTGAATTAGCTAAAACAAAAAAGATTAATGACGATTTAGAAGCTAAAATTAAGGATTATGACAACAGAGTTGATTTCTTAGAGAAAAAACAATCTGACCTAGATAAATTGCATAAATCTCAAATAGAGCAATTAGAAATCATTTCTGGATTATCAGCTGATGAAGCTAAAAGCCAATTAGTAGAAAGTTTAAAAGCTGAAGCTAAGACTAATGCTATGGCTCATATTCAAGAAACAATTGAAGAGGCTAAACTAACCGCTCAACAAGAAGCTAAAAAAGTTATCATTAGTACAATTCAACGTGTAGGTACTGAAGAGGCTGTTGAAAACTGTGTATCAGTATTCAATATTGAATCAGATGACGTAAAAGGTAGAATTATTGGTCGTGAAGGAAGAAACATTAGAGCTATTGAAGCTGCAACTGGAGTAGAAATTATTGTTGATGACACACCTGAAGCCATTATACTTTCTTGTTTTGACCCTGTAAGAAGAGAAATTGCTCGCTTAGCTTTACATAAATTAGTTACTGATGGACGTATTCACCCTGCTCGTATTGAAGAGGTGGTTGCTAAAACTCAGAAACAAATTGAAGAAGAAATAATTGACATCGGAAAACGTACGGTAATTGATTTAGGAATTCACGGATTACATCCAGAATTAATTAAGATTGTTGGTAGAATGAAATACCGTTCATCATACGGACAAAACTTATTACAACACTCTAGAGAAGTTTCTAAACTTTGTGGAATTATGGCTGCTGAACTTGGCTTAAATGTTAAGTTAGCCAAAAGAGCTGGTCTACTTCACGATATTGGAAAAGTCCCAGACACAGAAAGCGAATTACCACATGCTATTTTAGGGATGCAATGGGCAGAGAAATATGGCGAAAAAGAAGAAGTATGTAATGCTATCGGAGCTCACCATGATGAAATTGAAATGAAATCATTAATATCACCAATCATTCAAGTTTGTGATGCCATTTCTGGAGCAAGACCTGGAGCAAGAAGACAAGTACTAGATTCTTATATCCAACGTTTAAAAGACTTAGAAGAAATTGCTTATGGATTTAATGGTGTAAAAAGCGCTTATGCCATTCAAGCAGGTAGAGAACTACGTGTAATTGTAGAAAGTGAAAAAGTATCTGATGAGTTAGCTGCTACTTTATCTTTTGAAATATCACACAAAATTCAAACTGAAATGACTTACCCAGGTCAAGTGAAAATTACAGTAATTAGAGAAACTAGAGCTGTTAATATTGCCAAATAAAATTTAGTTTTAGTAAATAAATACAAAATCGCATTAATTTATTTTAATGCGATTTTTTTATTTTTAAAAGATTTTCCATTCTACTAACTAATTAATAAACGCTTACTTTCTTGGGTGAAATTTTGTTAAAACAGAAGCCAAATGTTTTCTATCTAAATGCATATAAACTTCTGTAGTTGTAATTGATTCATGACCTAACATTAATTGAATAGAACGCAAATCAGCACCATTCTCTAATAAGTGAGTCGCAAATGAATGCCTGAATGTATGGGGACTTATTACTTTATTCAATTTAATTTTAACTGCTAAATCTTTAATAATTGTAAAAATCATAGCCCTTGTCAATTGCTTCCCTCTTCTATTAAGAAATAACGTATCATCAAATCCTTTTTGAACAGCAAGATGAGAACGGATTTGTTCTTTATAAATTAAAATATACTTCTCTGTCGTTTTTCCTACAGGCACAAACCGTTGCTTATTTCCTTTTCCTGTTACTTTTATAAAGCCTTCATCAAAAAACAAATCAGAAATCTTTAGATTAGTTAATTCAGAAACACGTAATCCACAACTATATAATGTTTCTAAAATAGCTCTATTTCTCTCTCCTTCTGGAGTTGACAAATCAATAGCACCAATTAGTTGATCTATTTCAATTACAGAAAGTGTATCTGGAAGTTTTCTTCCTGTTTTAGGCACTTCAATCAACTCTAAGGGATTATCTTTTCTATAATCTTCAAATAAGATATAAGTAAAAAAACTTTTTAAACCAGAAATAATTCTTGCTTGACTTCTAGCATTAACAAGAGAAGAAATATGATAAATGAATTGCTGAATGGTTTCTTCAGAAATAGAAATTGGAGATTCTACTATTGCATTTGTTTCTAAAAACAATACTAATTTTTCTATATCAAAAGTATAATTCTGAATCGTATTATCAGACAATCCTCTTTCAAGTTTTAAATAATTTTGATATTCTTTTATATAAGATTTCCAGTTACTCATTTACCAAAAATACAAAAAAATGAGCATAAAAAAATCCCGAAATTAATCGGGATTTTAAAGCTATTTAAATTCTAAATTAGAATTTGTAAAGTAATCCAAAGTTAATAGATCTTAAATCAACATCTAAACCAAAAGAGTTAGTTTTATCAGCTCCATCTCCTCCATTGTCATTAGAAGAATAACCTAATCCAGCCCATCCAGCTTCGATAGCAAAATTATTAGACACAAAATAACTAAGACCTAAACCTAAGTTTACTCCGAATTCTTTTGATTTAGCATCAGCTAATTTGTCTTCTACAGTACTATAGTCAACACCTAATTGACCAAATAATGAAAACTGAGACGCTGGTGTTAAATAATATCTACCAAAAACACCAACAGTTAATGCTGCATCATCTTGAGTATCGGCAATTGCATTTTCAGCTTTATCAGATGCATAACCAATTTTAGCTCCAATAGCAATATTATCGGATACAAAATATCCAACTTTTGGTTCGATTTCAAAACCAGACGATTTATTATCTCCCGTTTTCTCAGAACCGATTGAAAAAGCACCAGAAACAAACAAATCTCCTTTAGCAAATCCAGTCTTACCTTCTTCTTGTGCATTTGCAACGCCAAATGCAAATACTGCCATAGCAGCAAATAATAATTTTTTCATATTTAGTTATTTTTAAAGTTATTATCAAATTTAAAGGTTTATTTTCCTACATAATAATCTAAATTTAGTACTTATTAACATTTTTTAAAGACATAAAAACATACCTTTGTAAGGGTCATTTTATCAACAAAATCAATAAATTATGAAGAAATTATCCTTCCTAATTGTTACATTATTAACAATTACACAAATTAACTACGCACAATCTAACATTAAATTTGGTGTAAAAGCAGGTCTAAATTATGCGAATTTCACAAATACAGAGATAAAAACGGATGCTATTACGAACTATCATGCAGGTATTTTAGTAGAAATTGGACTATTTGATAATTTAGCTATTCAACCAGAATTAATATATACAACCATAGGAGCAAGTTATGACAATGCAATTACAGATTTTAAAAACGAATTAGGTTACATATCAATTCCTGTATTAGCAAAATTTAATTTATCTGAAACTTTATTTTTAGAAGCTGGTCCACAAGGTTCGTTTTTATTGAGCAAAAAAGACAAAGTTTTTGATGATTATAATGAGTTTGATTTTTCTGTTAACGCTGGATTAGGTATAAATCTTACCAAGAACCTTTTTGCCTCAGCAAGATATAATTTAGGTTTAACAGAAATCGCTAGAGATGCTGATGCTAAAAATTCTGTGTTTCAATTATCAGTAGGGCTGTTATTTTAATCTAAATAATTTCATAAAAAATTATTAAACCATCTTTATCAAAGGATGGTTTTTATATTTTTACACAAAGCAAAAAACAATGAATCTAATTATTATCAACGGGCCAAACCTAAATCTTTTAGGAAAACGAGAACCAGAAGTTTATGGAAATCAAACTTTTGAGGAATATCTAAATAAATTAAAAGCAAAATATCCTTCCATTAATTTTACCTATTTTCAAAGCAATATTGAAGGAGAATTAATTGATAAAATTCAAGAATATGGATTTTCTTCTGATGGAATTATATTAAATGCTGGAGCATACACACATACATCTATTGGAATTGGAGATGCCGTAAAAGCTATACCCACACCAGTAATTGAAGTTCATATTTCTAACACTTTTTCAAGAGAAACTTTTCGCCATCAATCTTATATATCTCCAAATGCAAAAGGAGTCATCATTGGTTTTGGACTTTTAAGTTATGATTTAGCTATTACCTCTTTTTTATAATAGTGTTCTTACAACCATTTCAATTACAAACTCGTCTATTATAACAAACAAAACTATATGAAAAAATTTTACACACTTGTATTTGGATTATTTACTATTGCCTTTTTTGGACAAATCAAAGGAACTGTTAGTGACACTAATGGAGAACCTTTAGCCTTCGTTAGCATTTATATTGAAAACACCTACATTGGAACTACAACAAACGAAAATGGTAAATATGAATTGAATTACAATGGCACCAAAAACGTCAATGTTATTTATCAATACTTGGGTTATAAAACACAAAAAAACGCATTAATCATAGACAAATATCCTTATACAAATGATGTAAGACTTATGGAAGAAGACTATACATTGACTGAAGTAATTTTAACAGAAGGAGAAAACCCAGCAAATGAAGTGATTAGGAAAGCCATAAAATCTAAAAAAATAAACAGTGCAAAAACAGATAAGTTTGAAGCTGATTTTTATTCCCGTGGAATTTTTAGAGTTAAAGATATTCCTGAAAAAATTATGGGAATTGAGGTAGGAGATATGGATGGAGATATAGATTCAACTAGAAGTGGTGTCATATATTTATCAGAAACAGTTTCAAAGATTAAAGTTGAAAAACCTAATAAATTAAAAGAAGAAATTATTGCCAGTAAAGTTGCTGGAAATGACAATGGCTTTAGCTATAACACAGCATTAAACACCAATTATGATTTCTATGAAAACTACATTGACTTTGATGTAAACATGGTTTCACCAATTGCAGACAATGCTTTTAATTATTATAAATTTAGACTTGAAAGTACATTTTATGATGAAAACAACCAATTAATCAATAAAATTTTAGTTACACCAAAACGAGATAAGGAACCTGTTTTTGAAGGATATATCTATATAGTTGAAGACTCTTGGGCAATTTATGGAGTTGACTTAGACATCAAAGGATATAGAATGCAGCAACCTATTTTAGAGACAATGAAATTACAACAAAATTTCAGTTTCAATAAAAACAATAACCTTTGGGTAAAAAACGTGCAATCACTAGACTTCTTAGCAGGTATATTTGGCATTAAATTCTCAGGAAAATTTACCCATGTATTTACCAATTACAATTTTAAAGATGTCTTTGAACCTAAAACCTTTGGTAGAGAAATAGTTTCTTTTGCAGAAAATGCGAATAAAAAAGATGATGAGTACTGGAAAACAAACAGGCAAGTTCCATTATCAGAAGAAGAAACAAAAAGCTATGTTAGAAAAGATAGTATCTCAACATTAAGGAGTTCAAAAAAATACCTTGACTCAATTGATGCAAAAAGCAATAAGTTTAAAATTCAAGATATCTTAATGGGTTATACTTATAAAAACAGTTATAAGAAAACGCGTTTTTCTTATGATGGCATTTTTGATATTAGTTCATTAAGTTTTAATACCGTTCAAGGTTGGAATTTAAACAGTGGTTTTTCATTTACAAAATACAATGAAGAAACTGGAAAATATACTGCAATAAATTCGACTTTTAATTATGGTTTTGCGGAAGACAGATTGCGTGTAAACGGAGGATATTTCCACCGATTTAACAACATCAACTATGCTAATATTTCTATTTCAGGAGGAAGCAGTATTAATCAATTTAATGGAGCCGAGCCTATTAGCAAGCTACTAAACTCAGTAAGCACATTATTCTTTAAAAATAATTTCATGAAATTATACAACAAAGAATTTGCTGAAATTCAATATGGACAGGAAACAATAAATGGATTATATGTTTCTGGAAAATTAGGATATGAAAACCGCAAACCTCTATTTAACAATACAGACCATTCTATTATAAAATCAGATGATTTGTATAGTTCAAATGACCCATTACAACCAAATAACTTTACTTCTACTCCATTTGAAACACATCATTTATTTAAAGCTAATGTAGGAGCAAGAATTCGTTTTGGGCAAAAATATATTTCAAGACCTAATAGAAAAATAACTGTTTCAAATGACGATTATCCTGTTATTTATTTAGGTTATCAAAAAGCGTTTGCAGGAAGTGACAAAAAATACAACTTCGATTTAATTCAAGCAACCCTTGATTATGATAGAAAAATAGGCAATAAAGGAGATTTTGGCATTCGATTAAAAGCTGGAAAATTCTTCAATGCAGAAAATATTTCATTCATAGATTACAAACATTTTAATGGAAATCAAACCCATGTAAATTTAGATAGTAATTATTTAAACACATTTGGATTGCTTCCTTATTATACTAACTCTACCAATGATGCCTATATTGAAACCCATATTGAACATAATTTCAAAGGATATATAATGAATAAAATTCCATTATTAAATAAATTGCAATGGAATTTAATCGGAAGTTTCCATCAAATTAATGTACCAAACTTAAAACCTTACCAAGAATTCTCAGCAGGTTTTGACAATATTGGAATTGGAAAATTAAGAATCTTTAGAGTGAGTTATATAAGAGCTTACCAAAATGGATTTCAAGGTGATGGATTTGTCTTTGGTATAAAAATATAAGAATTTTTAAAAAACTATTTTAAAAATCCAAATTTCTAAATTAACAGAAATTTGGATTTTTTTTATACATTTACTTTAATTAACCAATAAAAACCAACAAAATGACAACTACAAACAAACCTAAAATTGGCTTCTGGATCATTAGCACAATTGCACTTTTATGGAATTTAATGGGTGTAAGTGCTTACATCCAACAAGCTTATAACACAGACAGTTTCCGAGAAATGTACACCCCAGAAAAATTAGCTATTATTGACGCAACACCTACTTGGTCAACAGCTGCTTTTGCTATTGCCGTTTTTGCAGCAGCTTTAGGATGTATTGCCCTTTTATTGCGAAAAAAGATAGCCTATTCATTATTTATCATTTCTTTTTTAGCCGTAATTGTTCAAAATATTGATGGTATCATGCGTTTTAATTATTCTAACTTTAACGCTGGGGAATTAGTTATGACAATCATGATTCCTATTTTTGCTTTATTTTTAGTTTGGTATTCTAAAAGCGCAATTACTAAAGGATGGTTGAAATAAAAAACAATAAATAATTTTAGAAATTCCAAATTCCTGTAATATGAATTTGGAATTTTTATTTTATAAACACATCATATCCAAAGCGAAGTAAAGCAATACCTACAACAACTAAAAAGAAAACACGAATAAAACCATTTCCTTTAGAAATAGCTAATCGAGCACCAATCCACGATCCAGTTGCATTGCAAATTGCCATAGGAATAGCAACCGTCCATAAAATTTTACCTTTTAAAACAAATAACGTTATAGAACCAATGTTTGTAGCCAAGTTAACTAGCTTAGCATAAATATTTGCTTTTAAAAAGTCAAATCCTAAAATGGCTATAAATGCCATAATTAATAAACTTCCCGTTCCAGGTCCAATAAAACCATCATAAAAACCAATAAATACACAAATAACTAAAGCATAAATATACACTTGTTTTTTACTTAATTTATCTACTTGAAATTGCCCGAAATCTTTTTTAAAGTAAGTGTAAAGTAACAACAAAACTAAAATTACAAACAATAAAGGTTTCATAAAATCATTTTGCATAACATTTAAAAGACTGGAACCGATATATGCAAAAACAAAAGAAACGATTGCCATTAAACCAAACAATTGCCAGTTGACTTTTGTTTTTTTAAGGTATTGATAAGTGGCAATACTTGTACCACTAAATCCAGGTATTTTTAATGTCCCTATAATAGTAGCTACACTTTGAGTTGGCAATAATATCAAAGCTGCTGGGGTTTGTATTAATCCACCGCCGCCAACGATAGCATCAATAAAACCAGCTACAAATGAAGCTAGACAAAGTAAAACGATGATGTATGTTTCCATTCCTTTTTATCATCCTGAACTCACTTCAGGGCTATTTTTATATTTTTTTGAGAAGCTAAAACAAGTTCAACTTGACAAACATACATTAAAAATCCAAATTCCAAAAAATGTAAATGGAATTTGGATTCTGTATTTTTAAATTCTGAAACAAATTTAGAGTACAAGTCAAAATAACAAACTAGACTTATTATATTCTCACAATATTAGCACCAATAGCTCTTAATCTTTCATCTATTCTTTCATAACCTCTATCAATTTGTTCAATATTTTGAATAATTGAAGTTCCTTTAGCAGAAAGTGCAGCAATTAACAATGAAATTCCAGCTCTAATATCTGGAGAAGACATTGTAGTTGCTTTTAATTGCGATTGAAAATTATGCCCAATAACTGTAGCTCTGTGTGGGTCACAAAGAATAATTTTGGCACCCATATCAATTAATTTATCAACGAAGAACAAGCGACTTTCAAACATTTTTTGATGAATTAAAACATCCCCTTTTGATTGCGTAGCTACCACTAAAATAATGCTTAATAAATCAGGTGTAAATCCTGGCCAAGGAGCATCTGAAACCGTTAAGATAGAACCATCTATATCTGTTTTTACTTGATAACCATCCTTATGTTCTGGAATATAAATATCATCTCCTCTTTTCTCTAAGGAAATCCCTAATTTTCTAAATACATTTGGAATTTGACCTAGGTTATCCCAACTCACATCTTTGATTGTAATTTCACTTCTTGTCATAGCTGCTAAACCAATCCATGAACCAATTTCAATCATATCAGGCAAAATTCTATGTTCACAACCCTTTAAAGATTCAACACCTTCAATAATTAACAAATTAGAACCAACACCTTTGATATTAGCTCCCATAGAATTTAACATTTTACACAATTGTTGTAAATAAGGTTCACAAGCGGCATTATATATGGTAGTTGTACCTTCAGCTAAAACAGCAGCCATAACAATATTTGCCGTTCCAGTTACAGAAGCTTCATCAAGTAACATATAAGCTCCTTTTAATTTTCCTGTATTTTCAACACCATAAAAATGGTCTTCTCTATTGTATCTAAATTTGGCACCAAGGTTAATAAAACCTTCAAAGTGTGTATCTAATCTTCTTCTTCCTATTTTATCACCTCCTGGTTTTGGAATATATCCTTTACCAAAACGAGCTAACAATGGACCAACAATCATAATAGAACCTCTAAGCGAACCGCCTTCTTTTTTGAAAGCTTCCGTTTCAAGATAATCTACATCAACCTCATCAGCTTGAAATGTAATTGAACCTGGTGCATTTTTTTTAATTTTAACTCCTAAGTTACCTAAAAGTGTAATCAATTTGTTAACATCAATAATATCAGGTATATTATTTATTGTCACTTTTTCAGGAGTTAACAATACAGCACATAAAATTTGAAGTGCCTCATTTTTTGCTCCTTGAGGCGTAATTTCACCTTTTAATTTTAATCCACCTTCAATTTGAAATGTTCCCATAGAATTACTATTTTCTATTTTTTAGTTTATTATTTGTATTATTTCTTACGATTTTCCCTTTACTCTTACCATTATTATTGGATTTAGTATTAGTACTGAATTGGGTTTTATTTGATTGTTTTTTATTTACTTTCAATAAATCATAAGATGTAGAAAGCTCTTCATCAGCTTTAAGTAAATTAATTTTTCCGTCTGAAAGTTCTAACAAGTGTTGAAAAATAACATCATCTTCAACAGTGTCTTTATTCCAACTCAAATAGCATTTTTTCATATGATTAGCAATCACAATGATTAAAGCGTTTTTAAGTTCCCCTTCTTCCCATTTATTAGCAACATCAATCATATACTTGATATTGTTACCATAAAAACGATATTTTGGAAAATTTTGTGGATAGACTAAACGATCAGGTTTTTGATTAAGAACTTCTCTTGAAGGAATTGGATAAGGTGAATCTACATCTAATTTAAAATCAGACATAATAAACAATTGATCCCAAAGTTTATGTTGAAAATCAAGAACATCTCTAAGATGAGGATTCAATGAACCCATTACACCAATGATGTATTTTGCGGCTTTATTTCGCTCTTCTCTATCTGCAATAGCGGTAGCTTGATCTATTAATTTTTGCAAATGTCTTCCATATTCTGGAATAATTAAATGAGATCGTTCAGCATTGTATTCAAGATTAAAAACAGCTTCTTGCGAATTAAATTTCATGTTTTATTTTTTATAAAGATATAATGCCTTCAATTACTGCCAACTCTTGGTATTTATCTATAACCGATTGAGCACTTTTCATAGTTACATTTATAGAAATACTAGTATACTTAGCATTTTTTGAAGGTTGTGTTTTTATTACTGCTCCCATATTATTAAAAGCATCTTCAATAATAGTAATTTTTTTCTGGTCAGTTGGAACAATAAATTTAAACAAATACTCTGAAGGCCAAATAGTTGAATTAATTAATTCTTCTTTTAATCTTTTATAAAAATCTTCTGTTTGGTTATCCATTAATAGTTTCAATTTTGAATAGCAAATATACTTTTTTATGTTCAGACTTAAAAGTAAGTAACTTATAATTTTTAAAGTAGGATAGATTTTTAAAAAAAACTTATTTTTGCCAACAGAATTTTTATTAAATGAATAAAGAAATTGTAGTTATTATTGGAGGACCTAGTTCTGGAAAAACAACTTTAATTGAAAAATTAAAAGAAAATGGGCATGTTTGCTATCCTGAGGTTTCTAGAGAAGTTATTAAAGAAGCACAAGAAAGAGGCATTGAACAATTATTTTTAGAACAACCATTACTTTTTAGCGAATTATTATTAGAAGGCAGAAAAAGACAATTTAAACAAGCAAAAGAAGAAAAAGCAACTTTAGTATTTCTTGACAGAGGAATTCCTGATGTTCTTGCTTATATGCACTACATAGGTGATAGTTACCCTTCTTTTTTTGATGAAGCTTGTAAAGAATATGTTTACTCTAAAATATTTATCTTACCCATTTGGAAAGAAATTTATGTGAGTGACGAAGAACGCTATGAAAGCTATGAACAAGCTTTATTAATTCAGGATCATTTGATTGAAACCTATAAAAAATATGGTTATGAATTAATTGAAATTCCAAAAGACACTGTAGAAAACAGAATGCAATTTTTACTTCAAAATTTACATCTTTAAATAAAATTAGTATTTTTATACTGTTATTTATAACAAAACCTAAATGTCTAAAGCCTTACAAATTCTTCAAAAATACTGGAAACACGACAGCTTTAGAGAACCTCAAGAGCAAATCATTAACACCATACTAGAAGGCAATGACGCTTTTGTTTTGTTGCCAACAAGTGAAGGAAAATCGGTTTGTTTTCAAGTCCCAGGAATGCTACTTGAAGGCATTTGTTTAGTTATCTCTCCTTTGATCGCTTTAATGAAAGATCAGGTAGAAAATCTACAAAAAAAAGAGATTAAAGCTACGGCTTTGGTTAGTGGAATTTCTCAAAACGAGATTATAGACATTTTAGACAATTGCCAGTTTGGAAACTACAAATTCTTATATCTTTCTCCAGAACGATTGCAACACGATTGGATTGTTGATCGTTTAAAGCAATTAAAAATTTCATTAATAGCAATTGATGAAGCACATTGTGTTAGTCAATGGGGCCATGATTTTAGACCCGCCTATCTAAAAATTTCAGCACTAAAAGAAGTATTTCCTAAAACTCCTTTTTTAGCTTTAACAGCTTCTGCAACAGCAAAAGTTCAAGAAGATATTATCAAAAATTTAGCTTTACATGAACCTAAAATATTTAAGAAGTCATTTGAGCGAAAAAATTTAGCTTATCATGTAATCAAAACAGAAGACAAGCTTTCTAAGATTACCCAAATCGTTTCAAGAAACAAGCAATCATCAATTATTTATGTCAATAACAGAAAAGCTTGTCTTGAAATTTCTGGGCAATTAGATCACTTAGGTTTCTCCACAACTTTTTATCATGGCGGTCTTTCTTATAAAGAAAAAGAAAAAAATCGCTTACAGTGGATGGAGAACAAAGTTCAAATTATTGTAGCTACAAATGCTTTTGGAATGGGAATTGACAAACCTGATGTAAAAACCGTCATTCACATTCACCTTCCGCAAAATTTAGAAAACTATTATCAAGAAGTAGGACGAGCAGGACGTAATGGAGAAAAGGCATTCGGAATTTTATTAACTAATTCAGCAGATATTATTGTTGCAAAATCACAATTTCTTTCTGTTTTACCAGATAAAACATTTTTAAAGAACGTTTACATTAAGCTTAACAACTATTTTCAAATTGCTTATGGAGAAGGTTATAATGAAAGTTTTTCCTTCAATTTGAATCATTTTTGCTTCCATTATCAATTTCCAATAATAAAAACATATAATAGTATTCAATTTTTAGATAGACAAGGAGTCATTACTTTACAAAATTTATATTCTGAAAAAATTGATTTGCAATTTATCATTCCAAGTAAAGAAGTAATTCGATACATAAGTTTACATACAAATGATGAAGAAATTATTTCAACTATTTTAAGAACATACACAGGAATATTTGAAATGGAAATTTCGATAAACCCTACATTGATTGCAAAAAAAAGTAACACAACAGAAAAAGCCGTTTTAGCAGCTATTGATCGCTTACAATTAAGTCAAGTCGTAAATTTAAAAGTTCACAACAACGACAGTAACATAACTTTCAATGAAGTAAGAGAAGATGATTTAACCATCAATAAAATCAGTAAATTTTTAGAAAATCAAAACCAATTAAAAGAAGAAAAATTCAATAAAGTAGTTGCTTATGTAGAAGACCTAACAAATTGCAAAAACAAATTACTTCTCACCTATTTTAATCAAGATATTCAAGAGGATTGTGGAATTTGTTCAACTTGTATTTCAAAAAACAGAAAATCAAACACTACCATTCCTCTTCAAATAATAGAATTATTAAAATCAGGAGCACTTAATTCAAAACAGATTCAAAACATTTTATCTATTTCTTCTGAAGAAACTATCTTTGCATTACAACAATTATTAGAAAAAAATAAAGTTACCATCAATTCACACAACAAATATTACCTTATATAATGAAGAAGTTAAAAATCGTATTTATGGGAACTCCAGATTTTGCCGTTGGAATTCTTGATACTATATATAAAAACAACTACGAAGTTGTTGGTGTAATTACTGCTCCAGACAAACCTGCTGGTAGAGGTCAAAAAGTTAGTACAAGTGCTGTTAAAGAATATGCCATAGCAAACAACCTACGTTTACTTCAACCCACAAACTTAAAAAGCGAAGATTTTATAACCGAATTAAAAAGTTTAGAAGCTAATTTACAAGTAGTAGTTGCTTTTAGGATGTTACCCGAAGTTGTTTGGAAAATGCCCGAATTAGGTACCTTTAACCTACATGCTTCTTTATTACCAGAATACAGAGGAGCGGCACCTATTAATTGGGCTATAATAAACGGAGAAACAAAAACAGGCGTTAGTACCTTTTTTATTGATGACAAAATTGATACAGGAGCTATTATTTTAAAAAAAGAAATCCCGATTGGTGAAAAAGAAACCGTTGGTGAACTTCATGATCGATTAATGCATCTGGGAAGCGAAACGGTCTTAGAAACACTATTATTAATAGAAAATGAAAAAGCAACTACAACTATTCAACCACAAGCTAGCGGTTTTAAAACAGCTTACAAACTCAACAAAGACAATTGTAAAATAGATTGGCAAAAATCAGGAAAAGATATTTATAATCTTATTCGAGGTTTAAATCCTTATCCAGCAGCTTGGACTTTTTTTAAAGATGGCGAAAATGAATGGAATGTAAAACTCTTTGAAGTAGACTTTATAAAAGAAAACCATTCAAATGAAATAGGTAAAATTAGAGCTACAAAAGGAGATTTAAAAATTTTTACAAATGATGGTTATATAGATGTAAAAAGCATACAAATGCCTGGAAAAAGAAAAATGAGTAGTAAAGAATTATTAAATGGTATTATTTTTTCTGACAAAGCAATAGCACTATAAGAACAAAAAAATCAATAACCATAAGGGTTTAACCGGTGTTATTAACATTTAACCGATTTTATTAACATTTTAAACGAAAAAATACACAAATACTTGCACCGTTGCTATATACTGCTAAATTTGTAAGAGTAAATATAAGTTTAACCAAATAATTAAATCATTATTATGAACAAATCAGAATTAATCGATGCAATGGCAGCAAGTGCTGGTATTACTAAAGCAGCAGCTAAATTAGCATTAGAGTCATTTTTAGGAAACGTTGAAGGTACTTTGAAAAAAGGAGGAAGAGTTTCTTTAGTTGGTTTTGGATCTTGGTCAGTTTCTAAAAGAGCTGCTAGAGATGGTAGAAATCCACAAACTGGAAAAACTATAAAAATTGCTGCTAAAAATGTAGTGAAATTTAAAGCTGGTTCAGAATTAGAAGGTGCTGTAAACTAATCTAAAACTGCAGAAAAAAATACAGAACCTCTCCTTGCGAGAGGTTTTTTATTGCAATAAATTTGAAAATAAAAAAGAAATTTCTTAACTTTATTAAAATTCTTTCTTTATGCAAGATGTAAAAATTAAAAAAGGACAGCTATTATTATCAGAACCTTCATTAATTGGAGAAAATGCATTTAACAGATCCGTTTTACTTTTAGCTGAATATTCTAAAGAAGGTACTATTGGGTTTATCCTCAACAAACCTTTAGAATTTTCAATAGGAGATTTAATTCCCGAAATAGATTCCAGTTTAACCGTTTACAATGGTGGACCTGTTGAACAAGATAATCTATACTTCATTCACACAGTTCCGGATAAAATTAATAATAGTATAGAAATTTCAAATGGCATTTTTTGGGGTGGTGATTTTGATTCTTTAAAAAAATTACTAAATGAAAATCAAATTTCAAAAACAGAAATTCGTTTTTTTCTTGGATATAGTGGTTGGTCAAAAGAGCAATTAGAATCTGAAATTAAAGAAAGCTCTTGGTTAATAATAGAAAATACCGAAAAAGAGAAATTACTATCTAAACCTACCAGTGATTTTTGGAAAGAAAAAATAAAAGCCCAAGGAGGTGAATATATTTTATTTTCAAATGCTCCTGAAAACCCTATTTTAAACTAATTCATTCAACTTATCGGTTACCATTATCGAAAAAGCAATACCATACTCCTTTTTTCTATATTTAGTAATAGGCTGAATTCCTGTAATTACATTTGTTAAAAACAATTCATCCGATTTTTGCAAATCAAATGGAGAGATTGATTTTTCAATACATTCATACCCTTCCATTTTTTTTATCAATGCTATAATTTGCTTACGCATAATACCGTTCAGGCATCCATCAGAAATAGGCGGTGTATAAATAACATTGCCTACTTTCATAAAAATATTACCATTTAAAACTTCAACCACATTTTTATCATCATTTAATAAAATACAGTTATCATAGTCGTTTTCATTTGCAAATATACTTCCTGTAACATTTATCATCTTATTTGTAGTTTTTATAGTCGAAAGTAAGTGCTTTGTCACATAAAAATCTTTATACAATTCTACTTCATAAGTAGTTTTAGCAATTAAATAGCTGGCAGAATATAAACTTTGAGCAGTTACAACAAAAGAAACATCATTTGATTTAGGCAAATAAAAACCATCTGATTCTCTATAAAAAGTAATTCTTGCTCTTGAGCTATCAGAAATATTCAATTGATTACAAAGTGAAAGAATTTGTTCCTCAAAAAATTCTAAAGTAAAATTCATTGGAATTTCCATTCTACAAATTCGCATAGAAGCCATTAATCTAAAATAATGATCCTCAGCAAATAAAATAGTATTATTTACAATTTTAACTGTTTCAAAAACAGCATCACCAAAAAGAAAACCTCTGTTTTTATGTGTTAAAACAGTCTCATTTTCTTGAATATTTCCATTAAAATTAATCATAAAAAACTCCCAATTAAATTGGGAGCAAATATACCTTTTATATTTTTTGATTACAAGGAACCTAAGACATGTTTAAGGTCTGAAATTTGATTTTCCCATAATAATTTTGATTCATCAACTTCTTCCTCATCTGCAAAATCAACCACTACCACAGAAACATCTTTTGTTATTTCATCCACTAAAAGCTTAATTTCAAAATAATATTCACTATCTGACCCGTCTTCATTAAGCCATTTGAATTTTACCCTTTCATCCGATTTTTTTGATACTAACTTTGCTTTCTCCTCGCTGCCGTCCCAAATAAAAGTAAAAATCTCTCCTCTCGAATTCACATTATCCGCAAACCATTCAGACAAACCTGAAGGAGTAGAAATATATTGATACAATAATTGTGGTGAAGACATTATAGGAAACTCTATTTCATATTTAATTTTAACTTCCATCTCTATAATTTAAAATTTTTCGAATATATAATATTTATGATGAAATAAAAAACAAAAAAGGCTAAATATTTTTTAAAAATAAATTTGAATTAGAAACAAATAATTATATATTTGCACCCGCATTCAGATAAGGATGTAATAACCAAATAATGGCGAGGTAGCTCAGTTGGTTAGAGCGCAGGATTCATAACCCTGAGGTCACGGGTTCAACTCCCGTCTTCGCTACAAAAAGCAAAACCCTAAACAACAAATGTTTAGGGTTTTTTTATGCACTAATACAATATATTTTATAAAATCCATTACTTTTACTAGCAGAAATTAACCTAGCTAAATTTATTTATTTTTATGAAGCCCCTCTTATTCTCTTTATTAATAATCGCTACTTTTCAATTATCCTTTGCTCAACAAACATTAAAAGGAACAGTAATTGACAAATCTTCAAATGAAAATCTCCAAGGAGCAACCGTATACGTTGTTGAAGCAAACAAAGGAACATCAACAGACATAAATGGAAATTATTCAATTATAGGTTTAGGAAAAGGATTTTACAAACTACAAATCGCTTATTTGGGCTACGAAACTAAAGTTGAAGAAATTCAAATTATTGAGGGTAATGAAACTGTTTTAAATAGTGAACTAAATAAAAAATCATTTGAAATAAATGAAGTGGTAGTCTCCAGTTCATATATCTCTTCCCAACAAGAGAACAGCTATAAAATTGATGTTATAGACAAAAATGAGATGCAAAAAACAGGTGCTTTTACAGTCATGGATATCATAAATAAAACACCAGGGGTAGATGCCATTACAACAGGATCAATGGTTAGTCGACCTGTCATAAGAGGATTATCAGGAAATAGAGTTTTAACAGTTGTAGATGGCATTAGATTTGAAACCCAACAATGGGATGATGAACACGGAATTGGCGTAAATGAGCTTGGAATCGACAAAATAGAAATCATAAAAGGACCTGCTAGTTTATTATATGGAGCTGAAGCAATGGGTGGTGTTATAAACTTTATCAAATCTAAACCCGTAGAAGTTGGAACAATAAAAGCAAATGTATTAGGTGCTATATATACAAATAATTTAGGGGCAAGAGTTAATGCTGACATCAATGGTGCTAACGAAAATTTCAATTGGGGTGTAAACGTTGTAGGTAAACTTTTATCAGATTATTTTTTTAATGGCTATGATTTTAGAGTTCCTAATACACGTCTTTTAGAAAACGGCTTAAAAGCTTATGCAGGAATAAATAAAAAATGGGGATCATCAACTCTGACTTTTACAAATAACAAAGCTTATTATGGCATTTTGGATGCAAAAGATATTGTTATAGATTCACAAGGGCAAATTACCAATGTTGATGTGGGTGAAAAAGAAAAGTTTCCCTTTGAAATTGAAGCTCCTTTTCATGAAGTAACAGACAACAGAATCAATTCAAAAACTACTATCTTACTTGGAAAATCTAAATTAGAAACAGTCTTGGAATATCAAAACAATTCAAGGCGTGAAAATGAAGAAAAAGAAGGAATTAAAAAAGGATATACTTATGTAGATTTACTTCTACAATCTTATAATTATGATATAAAATGGTACCTCCCTACTTGGAAGAAACTACAAACCATAGTAGGCTCACAAGGAATGCATCAAGCAAACAAAAATTCGACCAAAGCCGCTTCACAAATTATACCTGATGCAAAAATTAACGATTTAGGTTTTTTTGCTGTTACTAAACTAGACTTAAATAAACTTAACATTAGTTTTGGTGCCCGTTATGATTCAAGAAATTTAGACACTGATGCTTATAACGAAAATAACATAACCCATAATGCTATTACAAGAAATTACAACAATTTAAGCTCCTCTATTGGTGCTTCTTATTTATTGGCAAAAGACTTGCATGTAAAAGCTAGCTATGCATCAGGATATCGTGCTCCAAATATCAACGAATTAACTTCAAATGGTGTTAAACTTGAATCACAACATTACGAATTAGGAAATTCAAATTTTAAGAAAGAACAAAACCACCAATTTGATTTCAATGTTACTTATTCAAAAAGTGATTTTTCTATTGATGGCTCTATTTTTTGGAATTCAATAAACAATTTTATCTATATTTCACCTACTGGAAATTTAGTGGCAAGCAATATAGATCCAACAGTAACAGTTCAAGAATACAAATTCTATCAATCGGATGCCAAAATTAGAGGTGGAGAATTAAGTTTTGATATTCATCCTTCTTCTATTAAATGGTCTCACTTTGAAACAAAGATTTCTACTTTAATTGGAAAAAGAACCGATGATAATTCCTATTTACCTATGATGCCAACTACTAAAATTTCTAATGCTTTATATTTTAATTTTAAAAAGGCTTTGCATCTTAACAATGTCTTTTTTAAAGTAGGAACAATGACAGCACTAAAACAAAGTCAAGTAGCAACTAACGAATTAAAAACACCTTCTTATACATTAGTCAATTTTGCATTTGGAACAACTATAAAGAAAAGCGAAGTAACTTTAACAGCCAATAATCTTTTTGATAAGCAATATTTAAATAATATGTCAAGATTAAGATCATTTGGTATATATGAACCTGGATTAAACATTTCATTAAGTGTAAAAATTCCTATAGACATTAAATAATTCTGATTATTAAAATAAGGTTTGTTGAAAAATTCATGATAAATTTACCAAACGCAACAGCAATCAGTCAGCATTAATCATACATTAAAAAAAAACACTATATTAGACAATTAAAACAATTTCATCGTAGTTGATAACATCTTTGATGATATGTTAAAAACCTAAAAATAATCACAAAAAATTAACATTTTATGCTTTTTATCGTATAATTATAGCACTTTAACGATTAGTAAAATAAAATCAATTGTTGACAATCAATATTCATTATCTTTGATTTGTAATAATAAATAGAGAATTAAGGGACTTTTACTTACTATTACATGTAAAATATTTACAACGCGATTTTTAAGATTTTGTATTAAATATTTGATTGTTTGTTTTGATTAAAAAATCCAGCCTGTCAGCTGGATTTTTTTATTTGAAAAATATAAAATTTTGAACCAATAACTTATCATTAAGATAGTAAGTCTATCAATTTTTCTAAATTGACTTTAGATTGTTCACCTGTAGTTAAATTTTTAAGTGTAAACTCTTGGTTTTTAATTTCCTCATCACCTACCAAAACAGCAAAAGGTATTCCTCTTTTATCAGCATGCTGAAATTGTTTTCCAATTTTTGTTGCATCAGGATACAATTCTACTTTTATATTTTCAGCTCTTAATTTAACTATAGCTTTCATGCTATATAAAGCTTCCTTGTCTCCAAAATTGATAAACATGGCTTTTGAAGTAGCAGTAACCGTTTCAGGAAAAAGATTTAATTCTTCAATTACTAAAGCAATTCGGTCTAAACCAAAAGAAATTCCTACACCACTCATGTTTTTTAATCCAAAAATACCTGTTAAGTCATCATATCTTCCACCGCCACCAATAGAACCCATAGCCACCTCTTTTGGTGCAGCGACTTCAAAAATGGCTCCTGTGTAATAATTTAAACCTCTTGCTAAGGTTACATCTAAATCTAAATTAGCGGTTTGCAAACCTAATTCTTGTATTGTTGAACAAATAAATTGCAACTCCTCTACTCCTTTTTTACCTTCTTCCGATGTAGAAAGCAAATTAGAAAGCTTTTCTATTTTTTCTTTTATACTACCCGTGAAATTAAATAAAGGTTGGACTTTTTCAATAGCGACTTCAGAAATTCCCTTTTCTAGCATTTCTTTTTTTACACCCTCTTCACCAATTTTATCTAATTTATCTAAGGCTACTGTAAAATCAATCAATTTATCAGAAGCACCAATAACCTCAGCAATTCCAGATAAAATCTTACGGTTGTTTATTTTAATTGTAGTTCCTTTTAACCCTAATTGACTAAAAACACTATCATATAACTGCACCAACTCCACTTCTTGCCATAAGGAAGTTGAACCTACAACATCAGCATCACATTGAAAAAATTCTCTAAAACGTCCTTTTTGAGGTCTATCTGCTCTCCAAACGGGTTGGATTTGATATCTTTTAAAAGGAAATTCAATTTCATTTTGGTGTTGCACCACATATCTTGCAAAAGGCACTGTTAAATCATAACGAAGGGCTTTTTCAGAAATTTTTGAAGTTAATTGTTTATAATTTATTATTTGTAATTCTTCTGTTGGGACTTTATCTAAATAATCCCCTGAATTTAAAATCTTAAAAATCAATCGATCCCCTTCTTCCCCATATTTTCCCATTAAAGTATCTGAATTTTCAAAGGATGGTGTTTCAATAGGTTGAAATCCAAATTTTTCAAAATTCGATTTAATGATTGAAAATATGTAATTTCTCTTCGCTACTTCAGCTGGAGAAAAATCTCTTGTTCCTTTAGGAATACTTGGTTTTTTAGACATTTTAAATTTAGAATTTAGAATTTAAAATAGAAATAGTGAATGACTTGGTTCTTTTTTTTAAGTCAAATTCTTTCATGCTATTTTTTTGCAAATATCGAATATATTGTTCGTTTTAAAAAACAATTCTTACTTTCTAAATTCTAAATTCTAAATTCTTATTTTATAATTGTAACAAAATTTAAACTCGTTAGTCTAATATAACATGGTAGGATTATTTAAAGAAAACACAAAAATAGCACTTGACTCTATAAGAAGTCAGGCTTTACGAACGTCTTTAACCGTTTTTATTATTGCTTTAGGGATTACAGCCTTGGTTGGAATCTTAACGGTTGTTTCTGCATTAAAGAACACGATTCTAAATGACTTTGCTTCAATGGGAGCCAATACATTTTCAATTAGCCAATATGATTTTTCTTCGGAGATTAATCAAAATGATGTGGATGTTCGTGTAAATCCTATTATTAGTTATCCACAAGCCAAAGAGTTTCAAGAAAAATATAATTTCCCATTTACTACTACATCATTATCTTTTACAGCAGCAAGTGCTATAGAAGTAAAATATTTAGATAAGAAAACAGATCCAGAAATCAATATTATAGGTGTAGATGAAAACTTTTGTCCTAACAAAGGATTAGAAGTTACTAAAGGAAGAAATTTTAATCCATTTGACATTTCTAACAACAATTATGTATGTGTTTTAGGTTCAGATTTTGAAAAAGGATTATTTGAAAACATCAATCCAATTGACAAAGTCATTTCTATTCGTGGGGCAAAATTCAAAGTTATTGGTGTTTTAAAAGAAAAAGGTTCCACCTTTGGAAACAGTCAGGATTTACGTGTTTTGATTCCTAATCAAGTGGCACGTTCTTTATTTTCGGCACCCAATATTAACTATGACTTAGATGTAAAAGTAAACAATGAAGCTCTACTAGATGAAGCCGTTGATAATGCTATTATTACCATGCGTCAAGTAAGAAAATTAAGCCCCGTTGAAAAAGAGAATTTTGGAATTGAAAGAAGTGATGATTTAATTCAAACTTTATTATCAAACACCGAAGTATTAAGTATAACAGCATGGGTTATTGGAATCATAACTGTTTTTGGTTCTTCGATAGCATTAATGAATATAATGCTAGTCTCAGTAAGTGAACGAACTCGTGAAATAGGAATTCGAAAATCACTAGGTGCAAAAAGTTCAACAATTGCCTGGCAGTTTTTTACAGAAACCTTAGTAATTGGTCAGTTAGGCGGAATTGTGGGCATTATTTTAGGAATCTCAATAGGATTAATCATTGCATTAGCCATAGGATTTAGTTTTGTTATTCCTTGGATGGCAATGATAGCTGCTTTTATAACCACATTTGTTGTAACCGTTGTTTCTGGTGTTTATCCAGCAATGAAAGCATCTAAATTAGACCCTGTGGAGGCGTTACGCTATGAATAGTTCTTTATATTGCGAAATTTAAGATTAGAAAGATTGAATAGTTATTAAAATTATAAAAAAGATTTCAAGATTTATTAGTTGTTATCTCAAACCCACTTGCTGCAACTTATCATTCTATCATTTCCATATACATCTTTAATAAGTTCAATGTGTTTGAAGCCTAAGCTTTCAAGCAACTCAACTGTTTCTTTTCCTAAATATTGATTGATTTCGAAATAGAGTTTTCCTTTTTCTACAAGGTTTTTCAAAGCTAATTGAGCAATTTTTCTATAAAACAATAAAGCATCTGTATCTTCAACAAACAAAGCTAAATGAGGTTCATAATCCAATACATTTTTCTTAATCTCATCCTTTTCTAAATTTCTTACATAAGGTGGATTAGAAACAATGATATCAAATTTAGTTGTGAGTTGTGAGTTATGAGTTATGAGTTGTTCTAAATCATCAACTTCAAGAATGCTTTCATTTATGAAATTTACTTCAACTTCATTTAATTCTGAATTCTTTTTCGCGATTTCTAAAGCCTTTTCAGATACATCTAAAGCAAATACTTTAGCATTAGGTAAATTCTTAGCTAAACTTATTGCAATACACCCTGAACCTGTTCCTATATCTAGAATTTTGAGATTTGGAGTTTTTATATTGGAATTTTCATTTATGATTAACTCAACCAATTCTTCTGTTTCAGGTCTTGGAATTAATGTGCTTTTATTAACAAAAAATCGCAAACCATAAAACTCTGTTTCTCCTAATATATATTGAATGGGTTTCTCTTTTTTTAATTCATTTACAATTGAATTCCATTTTTCAATTTCATTTTCAGTTATAGGAAAATTGGGTTCTAAAGCTAAATCAATTCGCTTTTTTTGATGCAAAAATTCGGTTATGATATAGAAAAAACTTTCAATCTCCTGAACATCATAGGCTGATTGTAATTCTTCAATAAACGCTTTCTTATAATCCTTTAATATCATCCCTTTTGCCTTAAAACAGTTACTATTTCTACAATTCTTTCATCATCCAAACCGGACAACTAGAATGTCCTGTACATCCTAAAGGAGCGTCTAGATAACTAAACCCCACTTTTTTATATAATTTTTGAGCATTACCCATCATTTCCAATGTTTCTAAGTAACACTTTTTAAAACCAGCTTCTTTAGCAAAGGCCAAACAATTTAATATCATTTTTTCTCCTATACCTTTTCCTCTAGCTTCTGGTAAAAAATACATTTTTTGCAATTCACAAATTCCAACTGGACCATTGTCTAAAGGAGCAATACCACCTCCTCCAATAATCCTTCCCTCCTGTTCTACAACAAAATAAATTGAATTTTCTTTATTATAAACTTCAAATAAAGAATCTAAAATAGGATCCGCATAGGCAGTTCCTACTTTTGGTGCCTCTAATTCTACAAACACATCTCGAATTACTTTAGCAATTTGAGCATTGTCTTTTTTCTCAATCTTTCTAATTAACATAAAATAAAATATAAACTTCTAAACACAAATGTACTATTTTTGTACGGTGAATAAGCATGAAAAATATATTAATCGTTGCCTTGAATTGGCCAAAAATGGTTTGGGTACTACTTATCCAAATCCTTTGGTTGGAAGTGTTATTATTTATAAAGATCAAATAATTGGAGAAGGTTGGCACAAAAAAGCAGGTGAACCACACGCAGAAGTAAATGCCATCAATTCAGTTAAAGATAAATCTTTACTTTCAAAATCGACTATATATGTAAGTTTAGAACCTTGTAGTCATTTTGGAAAAACACCTCCTTGTGCAGATTTGATAATTGCTAATAAAATTCCAAATGTAGTCATTGGAACCATTGATCCTTTTGCTAAAGTAGCAGGAAATGGAATCAAAAAACTAATGGAAGCTGGAGCTAATGTTACCGTTGGAATCTTAGAAGAAGAATGTCATAAATTGAACCAACGTTTCTTTACTTTTCATCAAAAAAAGCGTCCATTTATTATTTTAAAATGGGCAGAAACAGCGGATGGTTTTATTGCCCCTGTAACAAGAAACGAACAAAAACCTGTTTGGATTACCAATACGTATTCAAGGCAACTAGTACACAAATGGCGAACGGAAGAACAGGCAATTTTGGTTGGAACAAAAACCGTTTTAGATGACAATCCTAGTCTAAATGCAAGAGATTATTACGGATTAAGCCCAGTGCGAATCATTTTAGATAAATCTGGAAAAATTGACCATTCCTTTCATGTAAAAGACAAGCGTTACAAAACTATTATTCTTACTGAAAACACTACTTTTAAAACAGCTGAAAATTGTATTTATGAAATTTGTTCCTTTGACAATCAATTAATTAAAAACATAATTAACATCTTAGTTAAACACCATATTCAATCCATTATTATTGAAGGCGGAAGCAAAACTATTCAATCTTTTATTGATGCTAATTTATGGGATGAAGCTCGAATTTTTAAAGGGAAAAATAGTTTTAAAGAAGGGATAAAAGCTCCAATTGCTCAAGGAATTATTACAGATTCTATTACTGTCTTAAAAGATGAACTTTTAATACTTAAAAATTATGATTGATACTATTATATTTGATTTTGGCGATATTTTTATCAATTTAGATAAGCCTAAAGTAACACATGAGTTAAAAGAAATTGGAATAACTGAATGGAATAATAAATTAATTGAGTTAAACCACCAATATGAAATAGGAGCTATTAATGAAAATGAATTTCTAACAGGATTTCAAAAGCAAATTGAGCATATTGATACAGAAACAATTAAAAAAGCTTGGAACAGTATTTTATCTGACTTTCCATTATACCGATTAGATTTTTTAGAACAATTATCATCAAAGTACAAGCTATTCCTATTAAGCAATACTGATTACACACATATTGAAGAAGTCAAAAGAAAAGTAGGGACTGAATTTCATAATCGATTTATTAATTGTTTTGAAAAAGTGTATTACTCTTTTGAAATGGGTATGAGAAAACCAGATGAAAGCATTTATAACTATGTAATTAACACACACAAATTAAATCCTAAAAACACTTTATTTGTAGACGACAAAAAAGAGAACACTGATGCGGCTCAAAAAACGGGTTTAAACATTTGGAACTTACAAGTTGGAAAAGAAGACGTGATTGAACTTATTGATAAAATTATCCATATATAGAACGTGATATACTTATTATTAAGCATTATTTTTAATGCTGTACTTTTTGTAATAATTAAATTATTTGCAAAATATAGAATTGATGCCCTTCAGGCCTTAGTTGTCAATTATTTAACGGCTTTTAGCGTAGGATTATTTTTCTTACCTACTACCCAAACATTTAACAACATTATAGAAGAAAGTTGGTTTCCTGGAAGTTTAATTTTGGGATTCGTGTTTATTAGTACATTTTATGTAACTACGATAACCTCTCAACAAAACGGTCTATCTGTCGCTTCAGTCGCTTCAAAAATGTCAGTTATTATTCCTATTATTTCAGGTATATTACTTTTTGATGAAACCTTTGGATTTATAAAAACAACTGGAATATTATTAGCTTTAGTTGCTGTTTACTTTACCTCTAAAAAAGAAACTGGCGACATTCAACGAGCTAGCAATTTAATTTTACCAGCATTAGTTTTTATAGGAGCAGGAACAATCGATTCTAGTTTAAAATACTTGCAAACTTACTATGTAGCTTCAGAAAAGGTAACCTTATTTTCTTCAATTACATTTCTATGTGCCTTTGCAGTTGGCATACTTTTAATTAGCATTCAATTGCTTAGAAAAAAAATAAAATTAAAAGCTCGCAATATAGTGGGTGGCATAATTTTAGGTATACCTAATTATTTCTCCTTGTATTATTTAGTAAAAATGTTAGAAGCAAAAGCCTTTCAGAGTGCTACATTATTTACGATTCACAATATCGCCATAGTTTTAATTTCAACAATTGTAGGCTTACTATTTTTTAAAGAAAGAATCTCAAAACGAAATGCATTCGGAATTGCATTAGCTATATTTGCAATAGTATTAGTTACCCAATAAAATGGAAAGCTCAGAAAAAGATAGTTACAAAACCCTTTTAAAACCTTCAGAGGAAGTTTTATTTAAAGAAAAGAATAGTAAATTCTATGGGTATGCTTATCCCATTTCTAATGAAGAAGAAGTAAAGGAAATAATAGAACAGTTAAAAAAGCAACATCATTCGGCTCGACACTGGTGTTATGCCTATCAAATTGGCACAGCAACTATTTCTTATAGAGCTAATGATGATGGAGAGCCTAACAATAGCGCAGGAATGCCTATTTATGGCCAAATTCAATCGTTTAATGTGACAAATGTATTAGTTGTAGTTGTTCGTTACTTTGGTGGCGTAAAACTAGGCGTTGGAGGTTTAATTAGTGCATACAAAACCACAGCACAAATGGCGTTAGAAGTTGCAGAAATAATTGAAAAAACGATTGATGTTCATTATATTATTTCTTTTGATTATAAAAACATGAATAAAGTAATGCGCATAATAAAAGAAAAAAATCTTGATATTATTGCTCAAAAAATGGAAATGAGTTGTGAAATTGAAATTGCAACACGAAAAAAAAATGCCGAAAACATATTCGGCACTTTTAATTCAGTTTATGAAATTATCATCAAAGAAAAAGATTTGTTATAAATTTCTTAATTTTTCAATTACATAACTAGGAGGAATTGTAGGTTTCCCATTTTTCATATCTACAAAAACTAACATTGAGTAGCCAGTTGTTAATAACTCTCCTTCTTCATTATAAATTTCGTAGTCAAATTCTATCTTAACAGAAGTTTGACTTTTAAATAAAGTTTTTACTGTTAAAAGATCATCATAGCGAGCAGGTTTTTTATAATTCATTGTTAATGACACAACTGGAAGCATTATGCCGTTCTCTTCCATCCATTTATATGAAACCCCTAGGTTTCTCAGCCATTCTACACGTCCCATCTCAAAATATTGTGCATAATTACCATGATAAACAACCCCCATTTGATCGGTTTCTGCGTATCTAACTCTTACTGAAAATTGATGTTCCTTCATATATAAAATTATGTTAAAAATTTTTCTTACATTTGTAAAGAGACCTACAACATTTTTTTTTAATAATCAACCCCTAATACGTTTTTTTTATTAAAAAAATGTTCACATATTTGTTCTCCCAAAAGTTAAGACCTATATCTTACTATTTCGACAAAAAATATTACAAAAAATAAACTAATAGAATTGAATTTATGACTAGAACTGCGCAATCAGTATGGGAAAACTGCCTGAATTTTATTAAAGATAATATCCAAGAACAAGCTTATAAAACTTGGTTTGAACCTATAAAATCAGTTGAACTAACAGATAACGCGTTATATATTCAAGTTCCTAGTAAATTTTTCTACGAGTGGTTAGAGGAGCATTACGTTAAATTACTTAAAGTAGCCCTTACTAAAGAACTCGGTCCGACAGCAAAGTTACTATATAAAATTAAAATGGAAAACACTTATGGTAACAATACTCCCTATACGGAGCAATTACCAAGTGCGCAACGTTCAAGTGTAAAACCGCAAGAAGTTGATTTTCCAATTGTTAATAAAAATGCTGAATTAAGAAATCCTTTTGTAATTCCTGGTATTCGCAATTTAAAAATCGAATCTCAATTAAATCCTAATTATAATTTTGATAATTTCCTTGAAGGAGATTCTAATAGATTAGCTCGTAGTGCTGGTATGGCTGTAGCCAATAAGCCTGGAGGGACCTCATTTAACCCCTTATTAATTTTTGGTGGTGTTGGTTTAGGTAAAACCCATTTAGCTCATGCTATAGGTGTTGAGATTAAAGATAAATATCCAGAAAAAACCGTTTTATATATTTCTGCTGAGATTTTTACACAACAATATATTGACTCTGTAAAGAAAAATACCCGAAACGATTTTATTCATTTCTATCAATTGATTGATGTTTTAATTATTGACGATGTTCAATTCTTATCTGGAAAATCTGGAACACAAGATGTTTTCTTCCACATATTCAATCATTTACATCAAAACGGTAAACAGGTTATCCTTACTTCTGACAAGGCACCAATTGACATGCAAGATATTGAGCAACGCTTATTATCACGTTTCAAATGGGGATTATCAGCAGAATTACATCAACCTGATTATGAAACTAGAGTTTCTATCTTAAATAACATTTTGTATAGAGATGGTGTTGAAATGCCTGATGAAATTATAGAATATGTTGCAAAAAACATCAAATCTAATGTTAGAGAATTAGAAGGTGCTATTATTTCATTAATTGCACAATCTTCATTTAATAAAAGAGAAATTACTGTTGAACTTGCTAAACAAATTGTAGAGAAATTTGTTAAAAATGTAAAAAGAGAAATTTCTATTGATTATATACAAAAAGTAGTTTCAGATTATTTCCAATTAGATATTGATATTTTACAATCAAAAACCAGAAAAAGACACGTTGTTCAAGCGAGACAATTAGCTATGTTTTTTGCAAAAAAATATACCAAAAACTCTTTAGCCAATATTGGTTCACAAATTGGAGATAGAGATCATGCTACCGTTCTTCACGCTTGTAAAACAGTTGATAATTTAGTTTCAACTGATAAGCAATTCAAAAAATTTGTAGAAGATATCAACAAAAAATTATCATTGTAAAATGACGACTAAAATTGTAATGGTTTGCCTAGGAAACATTTGTCGTTCTCCATTGGCAGAAGGAATCTTACAAGCTAAAGTTGGCAACAATGTTTTTGTAGATAGTGCTGGTACATCTAATTATCATGTTGGCGAATTACCCGATAAACGTTCCATTGCTGTAGCTAAAAAATACGGAATTGATATTTCACAACAAAGATGTAGAGCATTTACGAGTAAAGACTTTGAGACCTTTGATTATATCTATGTAATGGATAAATCCAATTATGCGAATATAATTCAACTGGCTCCTTCTGAAAAATCAAAACAAAAAGTCAAATTAATCTTAAACGAACTCCATCCCAATCAAGATTTAGAAGTTCCAGATCCCTATTTTGGTGGTGAAGATGGCTTTGAGCAGGTTTTTCAAATGTTAGATCAAGCTTGTGAGATTATTGCCAATCAATTAACCAAATAACAATTCCTCATAATTACGGTTTTCCGTAATCTAAAACTATTGATTTTTAATAGATTAGCAATAAAAAATGTTAAAAAAATCAATTCTATTAGAGAACAAAGCTTCATTAACTACAAAAAACCTTCAATTAGTAATTAAAACTGAATCTAAAGAAAGTACAATTCCTATTGAAGATATTGGATTCATTGTCATTGATAATCCTGAAATTTACATTAGTATTCCAACATTAAATTTACTTATAGAAAAAAACACTTCTGTTATAATTTGCAACGGTTCTCATTTACCAAATGGCATGTTTTTAAATCTAAACAGTCATCATATTCAACAAGAAATTTTTCGAAATCAAATTAACGCCAGCATTCCTTTAAAAAAACAATTATGGCAACAAACCATAATTGAGAAAATAAAAAATCAAGGAACTTTATTAGAAACCATAACATCAAGAAAAAATAATTTTGAATTTTTAGCCTCCAAAGTCTTAAGTGGAGACACTTCTAATATGGAAGGAGTTGCTGCTAATTTTTATTGGAAATCATTTTTTGAAATTGATTTTAAAAGAGAACGTTTTGGTGATTATCCAAATAATTTTCTAAATTATGGCTATGCACTTTTACGAGCTGCGACAGCTAGAGCCATATCGGGAAGTGGCTTATTAAATACTTTGGGAATCCACCACAAAAGTAAATACAATGCTTTTGCATTAGCAGATGATATTATGGAGCCTTTTCGTCCAATAGTTGATGAAAAAGTTTTTGAATTGATGCAAAAATATGATGAACAAGAACTAAATACCCAACTAAAAGCAGAATTACTTCAAATACTAACAAGAACCGTCTATTTTAAAGAAGAAAAAAGCCCCTTGATGGTTGCTTTACAAAAAACAGCTAGTTCGCTGCAGCAGTGTTACAATGGGCAACGAAAAAAGATAAAATATCCCAAATTATGGACTTAAACGGCTATAGAATTATGTGGCTATTTGTGTTTTTTGATTTACCAACGGAAACAAAAAAAGACAGAAGAAATGCTTCTGGTTTTAGAAATTCTCTCTTAAAAGATGGTTTCTCTATGATGCAATATTCTGTTTATGTAAGACATTGTGCCAGTAGTGAAAGTGCGGATGTTCATGAAAAAAGAATTCACAATTTACTACCTCCTTTAGGCAAAGTAAGTGTTCTGCGAATAACAGACAAACAATTTGGAAATATTCTAAATTTTTGGGGCAAAGCTGAAGTACCTAAAGAACCTCAACCTACACAATTAGAATTGTTTTAAGTCGCTATAAAAAAAGTGTCCTGATGCCATTTCTCAGGATTTAGATTAATATAATTATCAATATTAACATAAGCCTTTTCATTTCGGATTATATGATCATGAAATGAACGTTGCCAAGAAAAATCTTCAAACCCATTAAGATGAATAGCTTTTGAAGAAGTCGTTTTTAATACCCCTATTATACTTGATAAGGACTTTATTTTGATATCTAAATTTTTAATTCTTATATTATTAATCTCTAAAATAACATGAATATGATTAGGCATAATTACATAATTATGAATTTCAACATAGCTATATTGTTCCTCTAACCAAATTATTTTTTTCTCAACAATTAATCCATATTTATTTAAATTGATTTTTATTTCTAATTGGTTTTTATCTGAATGATTATGATGTGCGGACAGGTCGCGACCTGTCCCTACGGAACCAAAACAACACAATCGATTCTTAACACAAATCGTTACGAAATAAATATTATTACTGGAATAATCGAATCCTTTCATTCGATTTCTTTTTCTGTCTTTCATAATCTCTGTTATAAATATAATCTCATAATAAATTATTTTCATCACAGGGGCAATTGTGTAGACAGATGAATATCTATCTCAAATATTAATTTAAAATTATAATTTATATTATTAAAAACAAAAAATATTTCAATCTCGCGATAGTACGGACAGGTCGCGACCTGTCCCTAACCTTATTTTTCAATGCTAAATCCTCTTTAAAATTATTTTAAAAAACAAAAAATGCTTCAATCTTGCCTTATCACTGCAAAAAAGAAACATTTTTTATTACGATATTCTCATTTAATTTACTGACTATCAGAAGGCAACAAGCCAACTAATATCGTGTTTTCTAATCTTTAATCAAACCACAACTTCAACAGTTTTTTCTCTCCAACTTGATGAAATATCGTGTTTTCTAATCTTTAATCAAACCACAACAAGAAGTGGGTAATTATATTATCTATGGTTAATATCGTGTTTTCTAATCTTTAATCTTATCACAATAATCCGCCACGGCGGAGTAGAGAAATCTTTAGTCCTGCTTCGGTGGGACTTTTTTTTTGCATCATTTGTACGGACAAGTCGCGACTTGTCCTTACCACGAGATTCATTAAAAAAATACTTACTTTTGCATTAAAATTAATAATCACTTTATGAAACCCATTCAACTTTTAGGCAAATTATATTTAATCCCCTGTACTTTATCTAATCCTGGAGAGACTACTGTAATTCCTGAAGATGTTTTACCTCTTAGCATTAAACGAACTATTGATTTTATAGATTATTATATTGTAGAGAATGAAAAAACAGCTCGTAGGTTTATAAAGAGCATTCACCCTGAAAAGAAACAACCTTCTTTACACATTTCTTTATTAAACAAGCACACTGAAATAGCAGATCATTATGAAATGATTAAGCCTTTATTAGATGGAAATAATATTGGTTTATTAAGCGAATCGGGTTGTCCTGGTGTAGCTGATCCTGGTGCGGTAATTGTTAAGCTAGCCCATGAAAAAGGCATTCAAGTGATTCCATTAGTTGGGCCTAGCTCAATTTTATTAGCCATCATGGCAAGTGGAATGAATGGCCAAAGTTTTACTTTCAATGGTTATTTACCTATTGACAAGGCAGAAAAAAAAGTAGCTATAAAAAATTTAGAGCGTTTGTCTTTTGATAAAAATCAATCACAGTTATTTATTGAAACTCCTTATAGAAATAATAAGATATTTGAAGATATTTTACAAGTTTTACAACCTAATACACACTTATGCGTAGCCTGTGATATTACTTTACCTACAGAATTTATCAAAACAAAAACCGTAAAGGAGTGGCAAAAAAATAAGGTCGATTTACATAACCGACCTTGCATTTTTATTATCCATAAAATGAATTAATTAATCTCTCTTTACTTTTGCGTTTTTATCTGCTTTGATATGTGAAATATCATAAGACGCAAATTTTTTGATATAACTTCTTAGTGAAGTACCAAATCCATCTTTAAAACCATTACGTCCGTTGCTTTTTAAATACCTTTTAACTGAGCCTGCGCCACTTAAATGTGCTGCCGCAACAATACCAGATTCTGTAATTTCAACGCCGTTAATAACTCTTCCGCAATAGGTTGCAATTTCTTTTCGCAATTCCCATTTATTTCTTGCTACTAAAGCTTTAAATGCATTATCTTGAATTCTTACATTATTTAAAAATTCTTGATAATCATAAACACCTATTGTTCTTAAGGTACTTTTACCAAACTGGTATTTTCCCATATACCCATAAGGGTTTACTAATGTTGTTTTACCTCTAGATTCTTTATAAGCTATAGCTTGACGAAAACCAATATATGTTTTCCCAACATAAGGAATTTTTGTAGAAATAAGATTTCCTTGAGCTTCTCCTTCAGTAGGAACATGGTAATTGATTACCTCATCTTCTTCTAGATGAAAACCTTGAACTTTATCGATTTTAAAACTTGTAAAACCAAAAAATGTCAAAGCAACTGAACTTAATAAACCTGTAAAAAATATAAATTTTTTCATTGATTTTCCATTTAACAGAAAGGCATTTACCTTTCGTAAATTGAACGCGCAAATATACAAAAAAAATTATATAATTGATTTACAGCATGTTAATTTTTTCTAAAAGAACAATCCATAGGCTCTAAACCCCTTATTAGAGTTAAGTTGCAGTGTTGGAGCAGGTACTTTTATAGTGTTAAAAACAGAGAAAATTGTCTTTAAAAAATGAGATTGTGTCTTGATTTTCGTCAAATCAACATCAAGGCTTAGATAAAATTGTCGGTATTCGTTTTGCAAATAACCATTAGCTAATGCATCTTTTTGAGTTCCAAATAACATTCCTGAACCACCATAGCCTAAAGCTACATTTAACCATTTAGGCACAAAATCTAATTTTGTAAAGGAATGAATATTGAATGACAGCCAATAATTTTGTCCATTGTAATCTTTAAGTACTTGCTCTAAAGAAGATCCTCCAAGCGTATTTGGTCGCAAAGAAGGAAAATTGGTTTTATGATAAGAGAATTTGGGCGTAATACGTTGTTCCTTCCATAATATTTCTTGGGAGATATATAAGGCTGTTCCTGTTGCATTTGCAATTAAATCCCCAGAAGAAGCTCCCCATTCTGATGAATAACCATCAAAAATCTCAACTACAGTAAGAAATCCAAATCCTAATGTGGCTCCATATAGCAACTGTTCTTTTTTGGTAGCTCCTGACCAAGCTAAAGCTTCTGCACCGGCTCTTCCTAAATGATAAGACGAATACATGTGTCCTACTTTATCCATTTGTAGCCATTCTTCGTTATCATTAATAAAATGAAAATTTGATTTCTCGTAGTCTTTATACCAAAGTTGGTTTAAACCAATTAGTGTAGCTCCAAGAATAGCGCCTTCAGCTATGTAAACTGAAGTTTTTCTGGATGGGTTTAAAGAATCTGATGGTGTTAAAAATTGATTTATTTTTGATTGGGAAAAACAGCCCGTACTTATAAATATAAAACAGAGTAGCTTGCCTAGCCCTGATGGGAATGGCATCCTTTTTTGATTTTTAATCAAAAAAGATATAATGGACAGCAGGAATATAGATTTTAAATAAGCTCTAGCCATTTGCTGCTAACGGTTAATTCCTAGTTTATTAACCCATTCGGCATATTTTTTTGCATTAACTTGATGTGCAGCATAATTAGAGGCAAAATCATGGTACCCCATTCTATCTACACTAGCACAAAAATAGATATAATCGTGTTTTTCTGCATTTAAAACGGCATCAATTGCAGAAATATCGGGCATAGCAATTGGTCCAGGTGGCAATCCTAAATTAATATAGGTATTGTATGGTGAATTTGTTCCTTGGGTATCTTTACTATATACTCGTTTTATTACTTGATCAAAATCTCCCGAATTTTTCTTCATGGCATAAATCACTGTTGGGTCAGCTTGAAGTGGCATGTTTTGTTCCAATCGGTTCAAATATACTCCTGCTACTCTTGGTCTTTCATCAACTTTAGCCGTTTCTTTATGCACAATAGAAGCCAAAACGGAAACTTGGATAGGCGTTAAATTTTTATCTAATGCCTTTGCTATTCTTTCTTCGTTCCAAAATTTCTTATATTCTTTAGCCATTTTATCAGCAATTTTGTCGGCTGTTGTATTCCAATAAAACTCATAGGTATTTGGTATAAACATGGCTAAAATAGTTTCTTCGTTAAAACCATTTTCTTGCATGAATTTAGGATTGGTGAAAGCTTGAATTAAAGTAAGGCTATCGGGTTCAACTTGTGTAGCTAATCTTTGAGCCAATTTTCCTAATGTTTCTTGATTATTAAAAGCTAATTTTACTGGTACATTACTTCTCATAGCTCTTACAATATCAAAAGTAGTCATGTCTTTTTTTAATAAAAACTTACCTGCTTTTACACTGGTATTATAATTTCTTTTTTGAGCGACAAAATCTATATTATCTATATTTTTAACCAATGGGGAAAGAATGTTTTTTACTTCTTCATAAGTTGAATTAGTAGGCACGTAAACATAAACTTCTCTTTGATTAAAAGCTGTGTTTGGCGTAAATGCCTTATTATATACATAAAATGTCGCAATTCCTCCTATAACAACACCAGCAATGGCTACTATTGTGATTAATTTCTTTAAGTTCAAAATCTTATTATTTTGTGTTGATTAGTTGATATAAAGCTTCGTCCAAATATTTGTGATTGACTTTATTCCATTGTTTTTTGATTCCTATTAATTCGAAGCCAAATTTAGTAAAAAGAGCTATACTGATTTCATTTTCAGTTCCAATATTTGCATAAAGTTGGTTTAATTGTAAATGACCAAAACTATAATGGATTAAAAGTTGTAATGCTTCTGAACCTGTTCCTTTATATCTATTATCGTTTTCATGAATTATAATACCAATTCCTGCTCTATTATTTGTTGGATCAAAGTCAAATAAATCTATCAATCCAATGGTTTCATTAGTATCATTTATACAGATAGCTAATCGCAATTGCTTTGCTTCGTAGATATCTTGATGTGCATTTTCTAAATATTGTTTTATTAAAAAACGACTATATGGAGTTTGTGTATTACTTACATTCCAAATTGATTCATCATTTTCTATGGTATAGATAAATTCCAAATCTTCTGGTTCAAGTGCACGTAAATAAACGTTATTTCCTTTTAGAGTTATCAAAATATTATTTGTCTTTTTTATTAAACAAAATAGCCATTGCAACTCCAACGACTATCATTATCAATATTAAAAATATAACAAAAATTGCCCTCATACCTATTTAAATTTAAAAATTACCTTCAAAAACAAATGTTGCTGGTCCAATTAAAAACACATTGGTAAATTTATTGTTCTCAACATCAAACTTTACCTTTAATTTTCCTCCTTCAACATTTAAATTAACTTCATTATTACTAGTTTTTCCTGTTTTATACATAGCAAGTGCAACAGCAGTGACACCTGTGCCACAAGACAAAGTTTCATCTTCAACACCTCTTTCATAGGTTCTTACTGCAAAAATGTCATTTTCGAGTTGCTTAACAAAGTTAATATTACTTCCTGCTTGTCCATATAAATCAGAATATCTAATTTTTGCTCCTTCACTTTTTACATCTAAGTTTTCTAAATCATCCACTAATGTAACATGATGTGGTGAACCTGTATTTAAAAAAGTATAATTATTTTCTAATTTTACATCTGTTACATCTTTCATTTGAAGTGAAACAATTCCGTCCTTATCTATAGAGGCATAATGCAATCCATCAATAGCTTCAAAAGTAGCTTTATCATCAATTACTTTCATTTGTTTAGCAAAAGCAACTAGGCATCTACCTCCGTTACCACACATAGAACTTTCATTCCCATCTGAATTATAGTAAACCATTTTAAAGTCTAAATCAGGATGGTTTTCTAGCAAAATAAGTCCATCAGCTCCAATGCCAAATTTTCTGTCACATAAATGAGCCACTAGTTTGGTATCATTTTTGGGAAATGTATTTAAACGATTATCAATCATTACAAAGTCATTTCCAGTACCTTGATATTTATAAAAATGTATTTTCATATTTTTTTTATTAATACAAAAGTACAAATATTAATAAGATGTTAAACATTGTTAATCGAGCGTTAAACCAATTTTATATAAAAAAAGAAGTCAGTAATTTTAACATAGAATAATTAAATATATAAAAGAAATGAAAAAATTTGGAAGTTTATTAATGGTATCCTTATTGAGTGGAGTGATTACATTGGGAGCTTATAAGTTATTTTTTGATTCTTCAAAGAGTAGTAGTTTAACTGTTGCTTCACCAAATTATGTAAAAAACGTTAGCCTAGGGGCAGAAAATATTGATTTTACTACTGCGGCTGAGAGTACTGTTCATAGTGTAGTTCACGTAAAAAACATGACCTCTCAAAGAGTGTATCGCGATCCCTTTGAGTTTTTCTTTGGTAATGGTAGAGGTGGAAGTCAAGAGCAATATCAAGTGGGAACAGGTTCGGGTGTAATAATTAGTGAAGATGGATTTATTGTAACGAACAACCATGTAATTCAAAATGCTAGTGAGTTAGAAGTAACCCTTAATGATAACAAAAGTTACAAGGCTCGATTAGTAGGTACTGATTCAAAAATGGATATTGCCTTATTAAAAATTGATGCAGAAGAAAAATTGCCTTTTGCTGTTTTTGGAGATTCAGATGAAATTAAAGTTGGTGAATGGGTTTTAGCGGTTGGAAATCCTTATAATTTAACTTCAACTGTTACTGCTGGGATTGTCTCAGCAAAAGCTAGAGATTTAACTAATAACGGTATTCAATCCTTCATTCAAACTGATGCTGCAGTAAATCCAGGAAACAGCGGTGGTGCATTAGTTAACACTAGAGGTGAATTAATTGGGATTAACACTATGATTTCTTCACAAACAGGAAGCTATGTTGGTTACTCTTTTGCTGTTCCTTCAAATATTACTAGAAAAATTGTAGAAGACTTAATGCAATTTGGAAATGTACAAAGAGGTGTTTTAGGTATTGAAGGAAGTGAATTAAATTCGAATGTTGCAAAAGAATTTGGAACTAATCAATCCCAAGGATTTTATATTAATGGGATAACTCCAAAATCTGGGGCTGAAAAAGCGGGTCTTAAAAAAGGTGACGTTATTATAAAACTAGATCAAAAAACTATTACTGGTTTTAAAGACTTAACGAATTATATCAATACTAAAAGACCAAATGATATTGTAAACGTTACAGTAATTAGAAATGAAAATGAAAAAGTTATTCCTGTAAAGTTAATTAAAAAAGAGCTTGTAACTATTGAGTTTAACGAAATGGAATTATCTGATGTAGATGAAGCTGATAAAAAAGAATTTAATATCGATTATGGTGTTAAGATAAATAAAGTCAGTAACCGAGAAATTGCTCAGTTTGCTGAAGAGCTAGAAGGATCTATAATTCTTTCAATTGATGGAATAAAAGCAACAGATATCAATACTTTTTCAAATTATATTAAAACTAAAAACACCAAACAAGCTCGTTATAAAATAATGACTAGAAATGGACAAATAGCCTCCATAATCTTTTAATTAAAAAAGATAAAAAGAAAGAATTAAAAGTCATCAATGAATAGTTGGTGGCTTTTTTTTGTAAAAAATACTAAAAAAAGCTTTACGAAAACGTTTGAAATCTATATTTTTGCACCAAATTTAACAACACACACTTTATAACTTATTCATGAGTAACAACAATTTATACGAGAAAGAGCTTTCTTTTCAGGCTGACAGAAGAAAAGCAGGTGTAGAATTTATTAAAATCATAAGCGATTTATGGTATGATAAATCTATTGAATTAGTATTATTTAGAAATCAATTAATTGATAGAAATGTAAGTGATATTATTAACTTGCATGAATATGCTGGTGCATTTGTTCAAAAACCGATTAATATTTTTGATTCTGTTGAAATTGCAAATGCTATCAACAGTTTAGATTTACCACCATCAAGAATTGATATTGGTAAACTGACTTATGAATATCATTTAGAAGATGATAAATACAATGATGCTACTGCTTTTGTAATTGACAAACTAAAGAATGCTAAATCTTCAGCTGAATTAAAACCAAAAGACGTTGTTCTTTATGGATTTGGACGAATAGGTCGTTTATTAGCACGTGAAATGATGAGTAAAATAGGAAAAGGGCAACAATTACGTCTAAGAGCTATTGTTACTCGTGATAAAACTGATGCTACTTTATTAGAGAAAAGAGCTTCATTATTGCGTTATGATTCAGTTCATGGTGATTTTGAAGGTTCTGTTGAAGCTGATATTGAAAACAACGCTTTAATAATTAATGGAACAACCGTTCATATCATTACAGCAAATGGCCCTGAAGAAATTGATTATACACAATATGGAATTGAAGATGCTTTAGTAATTGACAATACAGGTGCATTTACAACAGAGGAAGCTTTAAAAAGACATTTAACTTCAAAAGGAGCTAGTAAAGTGTTATTAACAGCTCCAGGAAAAGGGGTTCCTAATATCGTTTATGGTGTAAATCATAATGAATATAATCCTGATACGGTTGATATTTTCTCAGCTGCTTCTTGTACAACCAACGCTATTACTCCAATTTTAAAAGCCGTTGAAGACACATTAGGTGTTGTAAAAGGGCATTTAGAAACTATACATGCTTATACAAATGACCAAAATTTGGTTGACAATATGCATAAAAAATACAGACGTGGTAGAGCTGCGGCTTTAAACATGGTTATCACAGAGACAGGTGCTGGAAGTGCAGTTTCTAAAGCATTACCAAGTTTAGCCGGAAAATTAACTTCAAATGCTATCCGTGTTCCTGTTCCAAATGGATCTTTAGTAGTTTTAAATTTAGAAGTTGGAAAAGAAACTTCAATTGATGAAGTAAACAACATCATGAAAAAATATGCTCTTGAAGGAGAATTAGTTGAGCAAATAAAATACTCATTAAATAACGAATTAGTTTCATCCGATATCGTAGGAACATCTGCTCCTTCTATATTTGACAGTAATGCTACAATTGTTTCTGGAGACGGAAAAAATATAGTTCTATATGTTTGGTATGATAATGAATATGGTTATAGCCATCAAGTTATTCGTTTAGCTAAATACGTTGCTAAAGTAAGACGTTATACTTATTATTAGTAGATATTTATTAATTCAAAAAAACGTCTTGGTTAATCAAGACGTTTTTTTTATAATTTTATAAGTTCATCAATTGTTTTTCTTACCTTTTTAGAATCCCAATTTGCAATTCCTTCTTGGTCAATAACAATTCTTCCAGTTTTACTCAACAAATAGGTTTTAGAAGTTTTATTAAAAACTAATGGTCTTGGCGGTGAAGATCCTATAAAATATGTAGGAAACAAGAAACCATTATCTTTAATATAGTTTCTAACATTAGCTTGTGTATCGTCTGTAATGAAATAAAATTCAATTTTTAATTTATAGTCATTATATAATTTCTCAATAATTTTAAGATCCTCTGTAGTTGTTTCTTCTGTGGTATTCCAATAATGTATAAAGGTAATTTTTTCTTTATTGGCATATATGTTAATTGTTTTTCCAGAAGATTCAATTAATCTAAAATCTCTGGATGAAATAACTTCTTGTTTTTCAAAAGGAATTAAATTAGGTTCTGGATATTTTGTTGAGTCATCACAGCTACTCATTACAAATGCAATAATTAAACAAATTATTATATTTTTTTTCATTTTTCTTTTTTATTCAAAAATAATAATTAAAACAATAGCATAAAATTATATTGCTCTCACTAACCTAATTTAGTTATTTAGCAAATGCTTTTACTTCACTTAAGGTTATTTGTTTTCTATCAAAATCTAAATATCCTTCCTCTTTTAATTCATTCAGCAAAATATTTAATGTAGGCCTTGAAGTTCCTATTAAAGTAGCTAATTCTTTTTGAGTATAAGGCTGTCTTATTATTGTTTCACCTGTTACAACATTTTTATATCCAAAATCTTCTCCCAGTTCTTTGATGAATTCTTTTAAACGAGTTTTAGTATCTTTAAACAACAGTAATTGCAATCTACGTTCTAGTTTTTTAAATCTAAATCCAATGAATTTATAAATCTTTAAACTAAACTCTTTATTTTCTCTTAAGAGATCAATCATAACACTAGTTGTAATGGGGCAAATAGAAGTTTCTGTATCTATTGCTTGAGCAAATTCATTTCTCTTTTCTTCACCAAGAATTGCTTTTTCACCAAAAATTTCTCCTTTTGACAAAATTGCCATTATTACCTCATCTCCATCATCTGTAACATATCCAATCTTAACCTTTCCATAATTAATAAGATAAATTTTATCAGCACTATCTTCTTCAAAATAGATATAGTCATTTTTCTTATAAAAATTAAATTCATGCGACTTTTTATAGTCCTTAAATCGATGAGGACATAAAATAGTAAACAAATTAACGTCGTCAAAAAACCATAATGCATTCATAGCTTGATTATTTCTACCAAAGTTAAACAATATTACAAAACAAAAAAACTCCTAAAGAATTTTAGGAGTTTTTTATCTATTTTTTGAGTTAATTTTAAGCTTTTCCAGCTGCAATTAAATTCAATGCAGAACCCGCTTTGAACCACTCAATTTGACCTTCATTATAAGTATGGTTTGCTAAAATTATTTCTTTAGAACCATCTGCATGTACTAATTCAATAGTCAATGGTTTATTTGGAGCAAAGTCAACTAAATCTAAAAAGTTAATTGTATCGTCTTCTTGAATTTTATCATAATCAGACTCAGTTGCAAATGTTAAACCTAACATTCCTTGTTTTTTAAGATTTGTCTCATGAATACGAGCGAATGATTTAACTAATACCGCTTTTACTCCTAAAAATCTTGGTTCCATTGCTGCATGCTCACGAGAAGATCCTTCTCCATAATTATGGTCACCCACAACAATTGAAGGAATACCAGCTGCTTTATAAGCTCTTGCCGTAGCAGGAACAGCATCATAAGTACCTGTTAATTGATTCTTAACTCTATTAGTTGCTTGCCCAAATGCATTAACTGCTCCAATCAACATGTTATTTGAGATATTATCTAAATGTCCACGAAAACGTAACCATGGTCCAGCCATAGAAATATGGTCAGTAGTACATTTTCCAAATGCTTTAATAAGTAATTTTGCACCAGTAATGTTTTTTCCATCCCATGCATCAAAAGGAGCTAATAACTGAAGTCTATCTGATGTTGGAGAAACCACGACTTGTACCCCACTTCCATCTTCTGCTGGTGCTTGAAAACCTGCATCTTCTACATCAAATCCTTTTTTAGGAAGTTCATCACCATAAGGTGTTTTTAACATTACTTCCTCTCCTTTATCATTGATTAAAGCATCAGTTAAAGGATTAAAATCTAATCTACCAGAAATTGCTAAAGCTGCAACCATTTCTGGAGAAGTTACAAACGCGTGTGTATTTGGGTTTCCATCAGCACGTTTAGAGAAATTTCTATTGAATGAGTGTACAATAGTATTTTTTTCTTCTTTGTTTGCTCCTTCTCTATCCCATTGACCAATACATGGTCCACATGCATTTGTGAATACTTTAGTACCCATTTTTTCGAAAGTTGCAATAATTCCGTCTCTTTCGATAGTATATCTAATTTGTTCAGAACCAGGATTTATTCCAAATTCAGCTTTTGGTGTTATTCCATTATCTACTGCTTGTTGAACAATAGATGCCGCTCTTGACATATCTTCATAAGATGAATTAGTACAAGAACCAATTAATCCCCATTCCACTTTTATTGGCCAATCATTTGCTTTAGCTTCTTCTTTCATTTTTGAAACTGGCGTTCCTCTATCTGGAGTAAATGGACCATTAATATGAGGTTCTAATTCCGATAAATTGATTTCAATTAATTGATCAAAATATTGTTCTGGATTAGCATATACTTCAGCATCAGCCGTAAGATATTCTGCTACATTATTAGCTGCATCAACTACATCTTGACGTCCCGTTGCAGATAAATATCTACGCATAGAATCATCATAACCAAATGTAGAAGTTGTAGCTCCAATTTCAGCACCCATATTACAAATTGTTCCTTTACCTGTACATGACATTGACGTAGCTCCTTCACCAAAATATTCAACAATTGCACCTGTTCCCCCTTTTACAGTTAGAATATCTGCAACTTTAAGAATAACGTCTTTTGGCGCAGTCCATCCTGATAATTTACCTGTTAATTTAACTCCAATTAATTTTGGAAATTTCAATTCCCAAGACATTCCTGACATTACATCAACAGCATCAGCACCACCAACACCAATAGCTAACATTCCTAATCCACCTGCATTAACTGTATGTGAATCTGTACCAATCATCATTCCACCAGGGAATGCATAATTTTCTAATACGATTTGATGAATAATTCCAGAACCTGGCTTCCAAAATCCGATTCCATATTTATCAGAAACTGAAGATAAAAAGTCAAAAACCTCTTTTGATTGGTTATTTGCTAGAGCTAAATCTTTCTTAGCTCCGTCTTTTGCTAAAATTAAATGATCACAGTGAACAGTTGTGGGAACTGCTACTGTTTTTTTATTTGCATGCATAAACTGCAACAATGCCATTTGAGCTGTTGCATCTTGACAAGCTACTCTATCTGGAGCAAAGTCAACATAATCTTTTCCTCTAGAATATGCCGTTGTAGGATTTCCATCCCAAAGATGAGAATATAAAATCTTTTCTGACAATGTAAGTGGACGACCAACTAATTCACGAGCTTTATCAACTCTCTCTGCCATAGTTGCATACACTTGTTTAATCATTTCTATATCAAAAGCCATAATATAAATAAGTTATTTAGTTTGTTAATTTTTTAAGTGGCACAAATTTAAGAAATCTTAATGAGAATTGAAAATTTTTAATAAAATCTTAATTTAAGCGAATTATTATTTATAAAGCAAGGTATTTATTGAATATATTTCAAAAAACAGACCTTATATTTTGTTATTACTATTTTTTAAGTCAAAAAATAATAATTTAATAAAATAAGATAGTTGTTTTTACCAAATTAATAATTCCTCAAAAAGGTAGTATGATTCTAAATAAGATAAATTAATTTTATAAAGAGATGAAAAATAAAAAAAGCCGTTATTAAAACAGCTTTTCTATTATCATTTCTTCGGTAATTCCCTCTGCATCTGCTTTGTAATTTTTCACAATTCTGTGCCTCAAAATTCCTTTTGCTACTGCTTTGACATCTTCAATATCTGGTGAAAATTTACCATTAAAAGCTGCATTTGCTTTAGCTGCAAGAATTAAGTTTTGTGAAGCTCTTGGTCCTGCTCCCCAATCAATATAGGTTTTTACAATAGCTGCTGCTAATGGATTATCTGGGCGTGTTTTACTAACTAATGTTACAGCATATTCAATCACATTATCTGCTACTGGTATTTTTCTAATAACATTTTGAAAATCTATTATTTCTTGAGCCGTAAATAAAGGATTTACTTGAGGTTTATGGTCAGATGTAGTAGCTTTTACAACATCAATTTCTTCTTGAAAACTAGGATAGTCTAATTTAATTGCAAACATAAAACGGTCTAACTGAGCTTCTGGTAAAGGATAAGTTCCTTCTTGCTCAATAGGATTTTGGGTTGCTAATACAAAATAAGGCAAATCTAATTTATAATGATGACCTGCAACAGTAACGGCGCGTTCTTGCATAGCTTCTAAAAGAGCTGCTTGCGTTTTTGGTGGCGTTCTATTAATTTCGTCTGCTAAAATTATATTTGAAAAAACAGGCCCTTTTATAAATTTAAATTGACGATTTTCATCTAATATTTCACTTCCTAATATATCTGAAGGCATTAAATCTGGTGTAAACTGGATTCTTTTAAAGTTTAATCCTAAAGCTTGAGAAATAGTATTTACCATAAGCGTTTTGGCTAAACCCGGAACACCTACTAAAAGCGCATGCCCTCCAGAAAAAATACTTAGAATAATTTGATTTACTACTTCATCTTGTCCTATAATTACTTTGGCAACTTCTTTTTGAAGTTCAGACTTTTTTTGAACTAATTGTTTTAATGCTGCAACGTCTGACATATAATTTTTAGTTTTCTAATATTGTGTTTAAAGTTCTAAAGTAGGCAAAAATTATTTAATATCTTTTTTTAACCAATCGCTAGCGAAATCACAATTGCGATATTCTCCATTTACTTTAATATAGGTTTGATTTATTTTTTCTTTTGTCCATTTTGCAACCGCTGAAATTTGCTTATCTTTTAAAGCTATCTCTTTAATTTTCAAATAATCTTTAGAAAAATCGGCAGGATGTTCTTCCGTTTTTTCATTTACAGTTAATATTTTATAGAACTTTCCTTCTCCTGGTATTTCATCTAAAATAACTCTTGAAATTTCATTAACTTTTAAATCTGATATTTCATTATATAGGGATGGATCCATTTTTGTAAGTTCAAATTTTGGTTCTAATGTCTTTGGGTTATAAAATACCCCTCCATTATTTCTTGTTTCTTTTTGGTCAGAGAAAGCTTTTGCTGCATCAGAAAATGTAATTTCTTTATTAAGGATTTTAGCTTTTATATTTTCAATTTTAGCTTTTGCTTCTGCTAAAGATTCTTCACTAACTTTAGGAGACATTAAAATATGCCTAAGCTCAATTTCTTGTCCTAAAATTTTTTCTACTTTAATGATATGATATCCATAAACGGTTTCAAATGGTTCTGAAATTTCCCCTTCTTGTAAACTAAAGGCTACATCTTTAAATTCTTTTACAAAATTTGTCTTTTTGTTGATTTTATAATATCCCCCGTTTGGTGCTGATGCTCTATCTTCTGTTAATAAAACAGCTTTTGTAGTAAAACTAGCTCCATTTTCTAACACATCATTTTTAATTTCTTTTAATCTTTTTATAACTTTTTGTTTTTCTTCTTCGGTAACAACAGGTCTTATTACTATTTGAGCAATTTCTACTTCAGAACCTATTAAAGGAATTTCATCTTTTGGTATTTTATTAAAAAAAAGTCTTACTTCTTCTGGAGTAATTTCAATTTCATCAATGATTTTTTTATTCATTGCATTAACCAGCTTATTCATTTTGATAATGTCAAAAAAGTAATTTTTAAAATCATCAACATTCTTTTTGTTGTAATATTTAACCACTTTATCCATAGAACCTATTTGTTCTACCATAACCCCAATTTGCTCATCCATAAAACTTCTCACTTCTTGATCTGTGACTTCTATACTGTCTTGAACAGCATGATGAGCATATAATCTATCTTCTAAAAGTTTCCCTAACAATTCACATCTACTTACATCGGCACTTGAAATTCCTTGTGCTCTTAATTCAATTAGCATTAAATCTATATCTGAATCTAGCACTACATAATCTCCCACAACTGCGGCTACACCATCAATTTTTTGTTTTTTAGGTTGTGCTTGTAAAGTTGTTACTGCTAATACAATAAGAACAACTAATGCTTTCATTTTATTTGTATATTTCATATTTCTTGTCTTTAAGAGCATCGGTTGTGATGTCTTTTTGAAATTTATTTATTAATTCTATTTTACGATTATTAAGGATAACTTTCTTTAATGTGGGTTTTATGTATTGAAAAGGTGAAACTTGGTTTCTTTCAATAAAATTTGATGTTTTAATTAAATAAACATCTGTGGAATCGGCAAATTTAATTGTTTTTCCTTTTACTAAATATTTTTCTTTGTTTTCTATATTTATAAAAGGTAGTTTTTCATAAACTTGATTCATATCAATCCATATAGAATCATTAAACGCATAACTTTTAAACTCAATTGCACTGTTTCTTATGGCTTCTTTATTTTCTTTGCTTGAGTTTACAAATTTATTAGTTAGTGCTGTTAGTTTAGGATTGCTTTTATAGATTTGCACATAGCTCATTTTAACTAAAGCTGAATTGGTTTTAAAATTTTCTTTATTTTTTTCGTAATATTCATTTAACTCTTGATCATTTACAATAGTATCAAATGACTTATAAACCAATTGTTCAATGTATGCTTTTGTATATAAATCTTTTTTATATTGATCTACTAAATTAATCAACTCTTTTTGTTTTTCATCTGACAGGTTGACTTCGGCAGCATTAAAAAGTAATTTTTGTGAAGCCCAACGATCAATAAAATCTTTTACAATAATTACACTATCTTTTTTAGATGTTCCTACAGGAACTAAATCTTTAATATCTTCTCTATATAGCTTTGAATTATTTACTCTTGCAATAGCAAAATTATCCGTTTGTGACACCTCTTTTTTACAAGACACAATGGATATTATAACTATTAAAAACAAGAATTTGATTTTCATTTTAATTATTTAATTGATTTTTCATTTTTTGTAACACATCGGTGTTTACTTTAATGTCAACACTTTTCTTTAACTCATTTACCCAATTAGCTTCAAGATATTGTTGGTAATCATTAATAACTCTTCCTCTCGCATCAAGAAAATCTTTAGCTTCTGCTGGCAAAACTTCTTTTACATTCATAAAAAAGTAATAATCCCCTTCTTTAACAATTTTTGACAATCCTATGCCTGCATCGATAGTTTTAGGCAATGCTTTATCATCATCTTCATATAAACCAGATTGTACCATTATGTTTACCTTTCCATCTTGATTTAATTTTTCTTTTATATATTCAATTGACTTGTCTTTTTTAGCATACTTTAATGCTTTTTCTAAATCTGATTTATTGGTAGAGGAAAAAACATCTGCTTGTATTCTTTTTTTCCATTGGTAATTAGCTATATTATCTAAATAAAATTGTTTTTGTCCAATTGTATCCGATTTTGAACGCTCCCAAATTTCTCTTTCCATTAAATCAAACAGTAATAAACCTTCTCTATATTCATTCATTACATATTTGAATTCAGGAAATTCATTTTCTAAATTTGCATCGTAATATTCATTTAATTTTAAATCAATAAATTGATCATATAAATGGTCTACCAGTTTATAAATTGGTTTTATTTGTAAATTTTGCTTTTGCTGTTCTTGTATGTATAATAGAAAAGTTGAAGCGTTTACAACTAAATCATTATTAATTTGAAGTATTTTTTTGTTATTTTCTTTAAGAACGTCTGGAGTAACTTCCCATGTTTGTTTATAATAAGAATCGTTCACCAATCGTTTTACTTTTTCTACCATTTTATAATCAGAAGTAACGGTATATTTTTTCTTTAATTTATCAGTTAAAGATGAAGTGATTAATTTTGAACGATCATCTCTTCTAATTTTGTTTTCCAATTCAAACTTAGATTCATCGTATGTTTTAACTGGAAATTTATCTATTAGTTTAACAATATGCCATCCAAATTGGGATTTAAATGGTTTAGAAATATCGCCTTTATCTTTTAATGCAAATGCTTCTCTTTCAAATTCTTCCGAACTCAACTGGCCTGTTCCAAAACGTTGCAAAACTCCTCCTTTTGATGATGATGATTTATCATCTGAAAATTGTTGCGCTAAACCTTCAAACTTTTCTCCTTGTTGAATTTTTTGATATATATCTTCTATTGTTTTTCTAGCTGTGTCACCTCCATTTTCATCTTTTTTATCTAAAATCATGATATGAGCAACTGCAACTTCTCCTTTATTATCTCTCACATCTGTTACTTTAATGATATGATATCCAAAACGAGTTCTTGTTAAATTAGAAATTGTTCCTTTTGGTGTATTGTATGCAGCACTTTCAAAAGGATAAACCATTCTAAAAGCAGAAAAGTAACCTAGGTCTCCTTTGTTTTCTTTAGATGAAGGATCTTGAGAGAACTTAACAGCCGCATCTTCAAAAGACATGCCGTTTAAAACATCCTGTCTAATTTTTTTAGCTTCGTTATAAGCTTTTAATGTGTCTGCTGGAGAAGCGTTTTCGTCTACAAGAATTAAAATATGTGAAGCTCTAATCTCTTTTAATGAACGTTGATATGCTTCTTCTGTTAAAGATTCTGTTACTTTCGAATCACTAGTATAATTCTTTGAAAGTTGTGTTCTATATGATTTTAACTCATTTTGATATTTTAAGTTATTTTGCAACCCTATCTTATATGCTTTATCAACCTTTAGTTTGTATCCTACAAACAAATCAAAATACACATTTATATCTTTTTGTGTATCATCTTTAACTAAGTCAAGATTTTTATTATATACTCTTATAAACTCATCTGTATAAAAAGGCTTATCATCAATTGAAAACAATACTTCTTTTTTTTCTTCTTGAGCATAAATGTTGGTAAACTGCAATAATAGTAGTAATCCTAAAACAAAACTATTTTTCATATATTTAATAAATTATCTTTTAAGTTATAATCAATCAACAAAAATAATAATTCAAAGCTATTAATCAAGAATAACTTAATGTATTAACATAAAATTATAGCGAATAAAAAAACATCCCTATAAAAATCAGATTATAGGGATGTTTTTTTTGTGTTTTTAGGAATATATATTTTTACATTTCTAAAATAATAAATTCAGAACGTCTATTTTTTTGATGTTGTTCTTCTGAGCAAGGAGAATCATTAGTTGGTTCACAACCACAATCGTTGATTAATTGACTTTCTCCATAACCAC